>LIDZ01012023.1_pt3 | contig 64609 bp, 57 predicted proteins | sample 644651 | NCBI WGS metagenome assembly LIDZ01 (sample SAMN03856242, study PRJNA289617) | food metagenome | isolation source: wine grapes on drying loft during traditional withering process | host: Vitis vinifera cv. Corvina | place: Italy: Gargagnago di S. Ambrogio di Valpolicella | collected 2014-01 | reverse complement strand
AGGCACGGGATGCAGCAAAGCATGAGCCGTAAGGGCAACTGCTGGGACAATGCGGTGATGGAGCGCTTCTTCCTGAGCCTGAAAATGGAGCGGGTATGGCGGCGCAATTACGCCAACCATGGCGAAGCGATACGCGACATCACTCAATACATCGTTGGGTATTACAACAACGAGCGGCTGCACTCAAAACTGGGGTATCTGCCACCGACCGTTTACGAACGGACGGTGGCCTTGAAACAACCTATCGAGGTGTCCGGAATTAGTTGACCACTACAGGCCTCCTCCGTGTCTTTACGCCGCTACTTCATACAACTTCAGCACTTCAACCTCACCACTGACCAGGCTCTGGCGCAGCCGTGCCGCCTGCAGTGCCGCCGCTTTCATCGCGCTTTCCTTGACGTGACCATAACCGCGAATCCGCTCCGGCAGGCGCGCCAGATTCAGCGCGGTGTGCCGATTGCCGGCACTCAGGTGGCCAAGGATCAGCTCGATGTCGCCCACATAAGCATCAATCAACTCGCGCTCCTGTCGACGCTCGATGCTGCGGCCGAACGGATCGAGCACCGTGCCACGCAAGAATTTGAAGCGAGCCAGCACGTCGAACGCCTTCAGCATCCACGGCCCGAAACTGCGTTTGCGCGGCACGCCGTTGTTCGGGTCACGCTTGGCGAGCCAAGACGGCGCCAGATGAAACTCGATGCGGTAATCGCCTTCGAACTGCGCTTGCAGCTGACGGGTGAAATCGCCGTTGCTGTACAGCCGCGCCACTTCGTACTCGTCCTTGTAGGCCAGCAGCTTGAAGTAGTTAAACGCCACCGCCTCGGTCAACGCAGGCGGCTGGCCCGGGAACAGCCGCGCTTCGGCCTCCCGCACACGGTTCACCAGCGTCAGGTACCGCTCGCTGAGCGCACCATTCTGATAGGCGATCAAACCGTGAACATTGCGCGTGACACGCTCCTCCAGGGTCAGGTGCTCAGGGTCCGGCGTTGGCTGGGTCTGCGGATTGGCGGCCGCTTGCACCGCTCGCAAGTCAAACGCTGCACGACGCCCCCACAGGAACGCTTGCTGGTTCAGATTGACCGCCACGCCGTTAAGCTCGATGGCTTTTTCGATGGCCGCGGAGGTCAACGGAATCAGCCCCAGCTGGAAGGCATAACCCAGCATGAAAAGGTTGCTGGCAATGCTGTCGCCCATCAGTTTGGTCGCCAGATCCGTCGCCTGCACAAAGTGGGTTTTTTCAGCGCCGACGGCTTCGCGGATGGTTTGCATCATCGCTTCGGCCGGGAACTCGGCGTCGGGATTACGGGTGAATTCAGCGGTCGGCGTCTGCTGGCTGTTGATCACCGCATGGGTTTTCGCACTGTTGAGCTTGGCGATGGCATCAGGGCCCGACGCCACCAGCAGGTCACAACCCAGCAGCAGATGCGCCTCACCGGCGGCAATCCGCACGGCGAACAGATCTTCCTGCCGCGCGGCGATACGAATGTGACTGACCACTGGCCCAAACTTCTGCGCCAGACCGGCCTGGTCAAGCACGCTGCAGCCCTTGCCTTCCAGGTTGGCGGCGTAACCGAGCATCGCACCGACGGTTGTCACGCCCGTGCCGCCCACACCCGGCAGCAGAATGTTGTACGGCTGGGCGAGGCTCGGCAGCGTCGGCTGCGGCAGTTCAGCGAACGCCTGGGCCTGCTTGGGAAGCTGCGGCTTGCGCAGCTTGCCGCCATGCACGGTCACGAAGCTCGGGCAGAAGCCCTCTACGCAACTGAAGTCCTTGTTGCACGCGCTCTGGTCGATCTCGCGCTTGTGCCCTTCCGGGGTTTCCTTCGGCAGCACCGACAGGCAACCCGATTTGACGCCGCAATCGCCACAGCCTTCGCACACGGCCGGGTTGATGATGGCGCGCTTGTCCAGATCGACCATCGTCCCGCGTTTGCGGCGACGGCGTTTTTCCGTGGCGCAGGTCTGGTCGTAGATGATCACCGACACGCCCTTGAACTCACGCAGTTCGCGCTGCACGGCGTCCAGGTCGCTGCGGTGGTGGAAGGTGGTGATCGGTGCAAACTGCTCGCGGCTCGGGTATTTCTCCGGCTCATCCGAGACCAGCGCAATGCGCTGAACGCCTTCGTTGAACACCTGCCGGCTGAGCTGATCCACCCGCAACACGCCATCGATGGGCTGGCCACCGGTCATGGCGACGGCGTCGTTATAGAGAATCTTGTAGGTGATATTGACCTTCGACGCGACGGCCGCCCGCAGCGCCAGGTGCCCGGAGTGGAAGTACGTGCCGTCGCCAAGGTTCTGGAACACGTGGGGCGTTTCAGTGAAAGGCGCCTGGCCTATCCAGGTCACGCCCTCACCGCCCATCTGGGTGAACGTCTCGGTTTCCCGGTCCATCCAGATGGTCATGTAATGGCAGCCGATACCGGCCAGGGCGCGACTGCCCACGGGTACGCGGGTCGAGGTGTTGTGGGGGCAGCCGGAGCAGAAATGCGGGGTGCGCTGGGTGTTGAACAGCGGCGCGGCGAGGGCTTTTTCCTTGTCGGCCAGAAACTGCAGGCGTGCCTCGATTTTCGGGCTGCTGTAGATCGGCGCAAGGCGTTTGGCGATGACGCGGGCGATCATTGCCGGCGTCAGTTCAGCCAGGTTGGGCAACAGCGAGCGGCCTTCTTCATCGAACTCACCGACCACGCGAGGGCGCTGATCCACCGGCCAGTTGTACAGCTGACCGGTGAGCTGATCCTCGATCACGCTGCGTTTTTCCTCGACCACCAGGATTTCGTCCAGCCCTTCCGCGAAGCCGTGCACTGACACCGGTTCCAGCGGCCAGCTCATGCCGACCTTGAGCACGCGAATCCCCACCGAGGCGCAGAGGTCTTCGTCGATGCCCAGCTCTTCCAGGGCCTGACGTACGTCGAGGTACGACTTGCCGGTGGTGATGATGCCCAGCCGCGGCTGCGGCGAATCAATGACCACTTTGTTGAGGTGGTTGGCACGGGCGAACGCACGGGCGGCGTAGATTTTGTAGGTATTGAGCCGCGCCTCTTGAGCCAGCGGCGAGTCGGGCCAGCGAATGTGCAGGCCGCCTTCGGGAATCTGGAAGTCTTCGGGAATCTGGGTCTGGATGCGCAGCGGATCGACTTCGACCACGGCCGACGAATCGACGTTTTCGGCGATGGTTTTCATCGCCACCCAGCAACCGCTGTAGCGCGACAGCTCCCAGCCGATGATGCCGTAGTCGAGGATTTCCTGGACGTTGCTGGGGTTGAGCACCGGGATCATCGAGGCGATGAACGCGTGTTCACTCTGGTGCGCGATGGTCGACGATTTGCAGCCATGGTCGTCGCCAGCGAGGATCAGCACGCCACCCTTTTCGGCGACGCCGGCCGAGTTGCCGTGCTTGAACACGTCGCCGCAGCGGTCAACGCCCGGGCCCTTGCCGTACCAGAGGGCGAAGACGCCATCGTACTTGCCGTGGGGGAACAGATTGACTTGCTGACTGCCCCAGACCGCCGTCGCGGCGAGCTCTTCGTTGACGCCCGGCTGGAAATGAATGGCGTTCTGCTGGAGATAATCCTTGGCGTCCCAGAGGCTCTTGTCGAGGTTGCCCAACGGCGAGCCGCGATAGCCCGAGATAAACCCGGCGGTGTTGAGCCCGCGGGCTTCATCGCGCTGCTTCTGCAGCATCGGCAGGCGGGTCAGCGCCTGGGTTCCGGTCAGGTACAGATTGCCGGTTGCGAGTCGGTACTTATCGTCCAGACGAATATCAGCCAGGGACATTCAGGCACTCCTTTGTTTTTATTAGTGCGTTTTGAATGCGGCGCCAGTGGCGTGTGCAGCCTTGCCAGCGCCTCGCCGTCAGGACGGTTCAGCCCGACGGTCACAGACAAAATACTGCCTGCGCGGCAGAGGCTTTTTCTTCCTAAATCGACGCGAATCTGCTCATATCGTGCATGCCCGTTCCCGTTCAAGAATAAAAAAGGGTCAATTCATGCAGGTCAAGCTCAGCCCCATCGATCGCAAGATCCTCCGTCTGTTGCAGCACGACGCCAATCTGTCCGCCGCCGAGATCGCCGAGCGCGTCGAACTCTCGCAATCGCCCTGCTGGCGGCGCATCAATCGTCTGGAAGAAGAAGGCATCATCGAGCGTAAAGTCGCCCTGCTCAACCCGGCCAAACTCGGGCTGACCATGACCGTGTTCGTCGACGTCAAGCTGTCCGGGCACGGGCGCAAGTACCTGACGGAGTTCGAGGAGGCGATCACCGGGTTTCGAGAGGTGCTGGAGTGCTACACGATGGCCGGCGACATGGATTTCCTGCTCAAGGTGGTGGTGCAGGACATCGCCAGCTACGAGCGTTTTCTGCGCGACCACCTGCTGCAAAGCCCCCATGTGCAGGAAGCGCATTCGAACATCGCGATGAGTGTGGTGAAGCGTACGACAGAACTGCCGATCGACTGAGCTGCCGATTGACTGAGGCGCAGGCAACGAGCGCCCACGCAGAAAAACTCTTTTCACCGGGGCGCGAAAAAAGCATTGACTCTCAAATGGGAATGATTATTATTGAGCGCAACCAGTCGCGAGACTGGCTGGTAACCCAGAAGCCTTAGGTCGGCTTCCGGATTATCTCCTCATCAGGCTAATCACGGTTTTTGACCCGGCTTATGGCCGGGTCTTTTTTTTATGCCCTTTTCGGGTCTGGGTTCGGTCGGGTGTTGCGTCTTCAGGCTAATGAAGAGGGTTCGACAGTGATCTGTCTTTTCGATGGCGCGCATCATAGCAAATGGAGCGAGCAATGCACCGTTGCCGCTGTCAAAAACTGACACATTCAGTAAAAAACACCCGTTAAAGATCCGAACGCACTCCCGTTGTTTTCCGCGACCGCCGCTATTCAAACAGTGAGCAATACGCCATGACTCAGCCGTTCGATTCGTTGATGACCGCCTCCACCGTGCCGCCTGCCCTGGGCGCGAGGGCTGAAACCGACCTGTACCGACGCCGTCTTCAGCGGTTGCCGCGCAGGGTTCAGCAGGTGTTTCTGCTGAGCCGCCTCGACGACTTTTCCTACACCGACATCGCCCAACTGCTTGATATCGACGCCACCGCCGTCGAACGCTGCATGACCGCAGCGCTCGAACGTTGCGTCAGCGAATCCGCCGAACATGACCCGGCCCGAGCCATTTTGCTTCAGGCCCTGCGCTGGTACGTGCACCTGCAAAGCCCCCAGGCCACCGCCAGTCAGCGCATCGAGTTCCGTCACTGGCTCGACGCCGATCCCCGACACCTGGCGGCCTTTCAAAACAGCGAGCAGTTCTGGCGCACGCCTCATGCCCCCGCCGCGATTCTGGGCGCCAGCGGCTGGCATCGGCGCAAACCCCGCGCCTATGTCGGCTGGTTGCTGATGACGGTGCTGCTGTGCGGTCTGCTGGTGACTGCCGAGGCGTACAGCTGAGTCAGGCTCCGACCCTTTGGCGAACGATTCTGTCGCCGTGCCCCCGCTGGTTGCGTGTAAAGTAATTGTCATAACAGCCCAGTGAGGGAATCAGGCGCGGCCTGCATTACCTCCCGATGGTCTCGTAATGGCAGATCATGCAATCAGGACGCTCCCGTGACTCAAACCGCCCTTAATATCTCCGCCGATTTCGACAGCGGCAACATCGTCGTGCTCGACGCCAGCAACCCGAAAACGGTGCAACTGGCGATTCGCCCTGACACCAAGAGCGCGCACTTCCAGTGGTTCCATTTCAAGGTCGACGGCCTGCAGATCGGCGAGCCCCACGGTTTCAGCCTGACCAATGCTGGCGAGTCGAGCTACAACGGCGCCTGGACCGGCTACAACGCGGTCGCCTCCTACGATCAGAAAACCTGGTTCCGCGTGCCGAGTCAGTTCGACGGCCGTGCGCTGAACTTCGAGCTGACGCCCAGCGAATCCCAGGTGTGGTTTGCCTACTTCGAACCCTACAGCCGCGAGCGCCACGACTGGCTGGTGAATGAAGCGCTGAACAACGGCACCGAGCTGCTGTCCACCGGCAAGAGCGTCGAAGGCCGGGACATCCCGCTGCTGCGCAAGGGCGACGGCGCGGCGGGCAAGCGCAACATCTGGATCATCGCGCAGCAGCACCCCGGCGAGCACATGGCCGAGTGGTTCATGGAAGGCATTATCGACCGGCTGCAGGAAAACGACCCTGAACTGCAGGCGTTGCTGGCGTCGGCGAACCTGTACCTGGTGCCGCACATGAACCCGGACGGCTCGTTCCACGGCCATCTGCGCACCAACGCCCAAGGCAAGGACCTCAACCGCGCCTGGCAGGACACGACCCCCGAGCTCAGCCCGGAAGTGTTCTTCGTCAAAACCCAGATGGAAAAATACGGCGTGGACATGTTCCTCGACGTCCACGGCGATGAAGAAATCCCCTATGTCTTCACCGCCGCCTGCGAAGGCAATCCGGGGTACACCGACCGGCAAGCCCGATTGGAAGCGGATTTCCGCGCCCGGTTGGGCGGCTTGACCCGGGACTTCCAGAGCAAATACGGCTATCCGAAATCGGCGCCGGGCCAGGCCAACATGAACCTGGCGTGCAACAGCGTCGGTGAGCGTTACAAGTGCCTGTCGCTGACGCTGGAAATGCCGTTCAAAGACAACGATGACGCACCGGATGTCATCACCGGCTGGTCGGGCCAGCGCTCGAAACAGCTCGCCCGCGATGTGCTGACCACGCTGGGGCAGATGGTGTCAGTGCTGCGCTGAGGCGTGAGCTGACTTTTATTACGGTCCAGAAACGCCATCGCCAGCGGGTTCGCGCCTGCTGGCGATGGCGTCAATCGCGGTGACGACAAGCATTAATCCCGCGATTTCCCCCTCAGCATGCTGTCCAGCACCTCATCCCTCCGCACCCATCCGTGAAACAGTGCGGCCGCCAGATGCGCGAGAATCGTCAGGAAGAACAGGTACGCCAGGTAGGCGTGGGCCTTGCGCAGCAGCGCGAAGGTGTCCGGGTTGGCGGCAACGATGGACGGCAGGCGCACTGAACTGCCGAGCATGACCGGATCCCCGGCGGCGGAAATCATCGCCCAGCCAATCAGCGGCATCGCCAGCATCAGCGCATACAGCACGTAATGCGACAGCTTCGCCGCCAGCGCCTGCACGGCCGGCAAGTCAGCCGGTAACGGCGGCGTCACCGTGGTCACACGCACAATGATCCTGACGATGACCAGCAGCAGAATCGCAATGCCCAAAGGCTTATGCAGGTTCAGCAGCCATTCATGGCGCTCGGACACCGACGCGACCATGCCGGCGCCGATGAACAGCATGGCGATGACCATCAGCGCCATCACCCAGTGCAGCAGGCGCGCCAGTGGGGCGAAATGCTTGACGGGCGTGCTCATGGCTGTTTCTCCAGGGCGGGTTCGGCTTTCAACTGATCGACTTCACTGGTGCGGCGCATGTAGGACGCGGCGTAGGCCGCCGATCGCGCGGCGAGCAACGGGTCATCCGAGCCTTCGATGCCACTGGGCAAAATCAGCGGGTCGTAATTGATGTCGCGGCAGTCGCCGTTCAACTGCGAGCTGTCGGCATTGACCACCAAGGTCCCGGCGTCCACGGTCTTGTGCTCGCCGGACCAGGCTTTGGATGCGTCGTCGGTCGGGTCCTGGGGGTTGGCCAGGGTCAGCACCAGCTTCCAGCGTTGTGGGCCGCTGGCCAGTCTTTCGTTGAGGTCCTTGTTCAGGTACTCCTTGGCGTCGGGCGCAGGCGATGCATCGGTCGCCTCCGGCACCAGACTCCAGCGCACCGGCTGACGCTTGCCATCGGCGTTCACCAGCACGAAGGCGTTGACGCTGTTGTAGGTCTCGGTGACGAAACTGGCCGAGGGCTTGGCCGTTTTGACCCACGCCAGAAACGGCTGGGCTTCCGGGTGCGCGGCGAAGAACGCCGGGGGGTTCGCCGGGTCGGGCTTGCCGGTCTTGGGGTCAGGTCCGGTGGCGATTTGCAGATCGATGAAGGCCTCAGGCGTGCCGACCGGGAACACCGGCATGCTGTTCATGCCGGTGCGCCATTGCTGCCCGTTGGGCTGGGTGAACTGCACGGCGAAACTGCGCAATGGCGCGGCGCTGTCGGGGGAATACGGATTGCCCGTGGGCACGGCCAGACGGCCGATCACCGGGGTGCGCCCGCTGGCGAAGACTTCGGCTTTGGAGAGGCTGGCAGCGGCGCCGTTGCTCTCGAACACGCCGGCGACGCAGATGCCTTTCGGGTGGTTGCGACGGTAACCGGGATGCACACCGTTGTTGCGTTCGAAGACGTCAACCACCCGCGCCGGTGTCAGTCGCTGTGGGTCGAGGCTGCCATTGACGTAGGCAAACGCGCCGGCGGCGATCAGCACGATCAGGCCAATGCCGGCCAGACGCGCCAGTTTTTCGGGATTACTCAGCGGGGGTTTACGGGGATACGGTAGCTCACGGTCAATCATCGATAACACTCCGGGCTTCTAGCCTCTGGGGACAGCGGATGGTGTAGGACGAGCGCCTCATTGCTCTCCATTGTTTATAGGCAAGTTCTTGGCATCTATCGACGCCAGCGCCTTTTTTCTCAGTACCTCGGTATACCGGTGTGACGGCGGTTTCAGTTCGGTCCGCGTACCGGAAAGCTCTATTACCTCGATCCTGGTCCTACAAAATGAGCAAGGGACGCGCTACCGTTGGATCACAAACGGGAAGGATATTTTGAACAAGATATAGCGAGCGCTCGGGGCAATGGCCCCACAGGCTAATGGGTGGAATAGTTCGAGAACATTACACTCGAAGTAGCTGAATCAAGCATTTAACAGCATCACCTAATTGCCGATGACACGGTGATCAAACGCCCACGCTGGTACTGAGTCAATCGCCGGCGATACCGGTTTCGACCCAAGTGCGCTACCCACCTGAACGTGGCTTTATTGAGGGGCAGGGCGAAAATATTTCTCTTGAGGGAGACCCCTGAATTCGAGCATACGTGTAAGTCCTCGATATTTGGCGCCCGATAGAAAAGGTTGAATAGGCTCCCCCAGCCGGTTAGCACGAGGCGCGCAGCACGTTTTTTTTGTATTCAGCGACCAGCCATGCGACGCATGTGCTCTTTTCATAAACGACGTCATCAATTTGGCTAACCTCGTTGATTTCCATGGCGGTGCCACATAGAAAGGCGCTGTCAAAGTGGCCCAGTTCCGAGCAGGAGATATCGCGTTGCACAACCTGCAAACCCAGTGCGGGAGACAGTTCTTCGATGATGACGCGACGGGTAATACCTGCCAAGGCCATTTCGGTGGTTGGCGTAATGAGTTGGTTTCCCTTCACAAAAAAGATGTTGGATCCACTCGACTCGCAGACGGTGTCAGTCGTCGAAAGGAACAGCACATCGTCGAATGCGTCACTTTTGTCACGAAAGCTCAAGAAGCTGAGCGCATACGTGGACGAGTTCTTCGCCTGATAGGGGTGACAGTGAGCGGGAGCTCGGCGCCAATTGGCAATCGTCAGACGGTAAGGTGTGGTGGCGGACTTGGGGGCGAATGGCAGGACAAATATCACCACTTTGGTGCGACAGCCACGCCCCATGAAGCTCACGTCGGCGTTGTCATAGAACACGACGATTTTGATATAAGCGTCTACAAGTTCGTTGCGCACCAGAAGTTCATTGCAAACGTCGGTCAGCGTGGCGTTACTGTAGCGCAACTCGTGTTTAAACAACTGCGCCGACTGTTGCAGTCGTTGCAGATGTTCCTCGCATTTGAAAATGTTTGCGCCGTAACTGCGCATGCCCTCGTACACCGATGAGGCATAAGAAAGCGAGTGAGTGTCGGGCGAAAAAGTCATCTGATCCGCCTGGAAGTATTGGCCGTCCAGCCACGCGATCGCCGTAGTCATGGTCCATTCCCTCGTTGATGATTAACGTAGTCTTTATGGCAGCGCGGGGATTCAGTGAGTGACGACTTCACGTGCAGTCAGTGCGTTGTAGAACTCGCCCTTGACCAAGCCTTCGCCTTCGTAACTGTTCGGACGTCCACCTTGAAGCTCAAGTTCTCTGAGGATGGACTCGTAGTCGTCAACGGGGAGAATCCTGAAGTCCATGCTCACGCGCGTCATGTTCTCAGTGTTCTCTGCGGTCCCGTGTAATACCCGAGGATCGAACATCAGACACTGGCCATAACGAAGGTTGACTGGCATTGCGTCCGTCTGAAGAGCTGAGATCAATTGTGGCCGTTGCTTTGCATAATCGAAAAAAGCGACCCGGCTGTCCTTATATTCGTCGTAGCTGTATTCCTGCGTTTGGGCGAAAGATTTCAGGGTGCGGATGCTGGCGTGCTTCGAGCAAACGCTGAGTGCCGCGGTATTCTTGACGTCGCAAAATGGCAACCACATGTTGATTTGCTGGAAGTAGTCACCCAACAGGGTGTCCGAGTGGTGGGTGAATAATTCACCGTCCGGAAGCCTGTAACGATCATCCAGTTTTCCGGGGATGTGGTACCGAACTAACGGGTTATGTTCGAACACGAAATCGAAACCCAGGTGTTGGCTAAGCCAATTAACAAATTTATAGTACGCTTCGATCATGGGCGCACCCAGTGTTTGTAGTGGGTCATGCCAATGGCCGGAGTCCTCCAGGTGCTGAACGATTTGTTCCCGACTAAGGCATTCATGAATCTTGTTCAGCAAAAAATCATTCCTGAGATTGTAGACATCGACCAGCGTCTGCTGAAGTGTGCCGGACAGGTCAAAGTTCGACGTTGGATAATCCAGTATCGTGATGCCATTCTCTATGACATGTTCGCTATCGAGCTGCCGACCTATATCGAAAAAAGACATAATAACTCCTTGTTAGCTGTCTCTCTTGGTTGAAAAATCATGCATTTTTTTTTGCTGACTTGTTCTGATGGGGATTAGCCAGTTTTCCAGGTCGACCACCCGGTTGGAACCCATACGTTTTTTTATATCAATGGCGCCGCGACCCAGACAACTGATTTTATATCCCAATTCGTCAGCCACTCGGTACAGCTGGTAGTAATCGCTGACATACAAGTTAATCCCCTGCGGCACATGGCTTCGATTTTGACCTTGCACCAATTGGGAAAAAACATTGGATCGCTCATCCGCGTAGCTTAGGGAGCCATAGACAGGCACATTGCTCACTTTTTCGTAGTTTATTTTTATGTAGTATTTTGAACCTTCTGTCGAGCGTGCCAACGCCTGCATCGCCTCGAGGGAGTATAAATTCCTGACGTGCTGATATTTTTCCACGTTGAACGACTGCAGCGTTGAAAAAACCTTCAGTACGTTGCTGTCTTCAAGCAACTCGCTAAGGCGATACACTTGCGTATGGCAAAATTCCTCAGCCCTCCGGGTCAGGCGTACCATTTCTTTATACGACTTTCTGCCCATAGTCGCGAGCAGGCAATCGTCAAGTTTCCCCTCAACGCGCAGATACGCGACTTGCATGAAGGGCACCGGAATGATGTCTGTTTCGTATTGCTGGCGCAGCGATCTGCCGGTCTTTTCCAAGGAGGGTACCAATAGCCAGTCGGCGGTATGTGCGTCTTGTATCAATCGGTTCAAGAACTCCGGCTCTGGCTGCGCGGTGACCGGCAGGTAAAAAAAACCGGGCGCCACATAGGCCTGTTCCTGATGCAGGGCGCTATGCTGATCCGCCGTCCCTTTAAGCGTTGCTTCCCAGTGGGCAATCTCGCTCAAGGGCAGTTGTGGGTGAGAGACGCCATAACTCATACAAAATGCATCCCGCTGCGCGTGCAGCTCCATAGTAACGATCCTTATCTAACGGCTTGTGGGGATGTGCTTATGCTATGTTTTCAACCATGCGCTTTTCATGGTTGAAATTGAAGTTCTTGTTTCCCAGCATGGAAAGTTCAGGGTTGTGCGTGATGATGAAAAATAAGGTTTGCGGCAGCGCAGTAATCACTTTCTTGATGAGTTGCAGTTCTTCGGTATTGCTTAGCTCCGATGTCGCCTCGTCGAGAATGGCAATGGTCGGGGTATTGATAGTCAGGTCAAGCAGCGCGAGTCGCTGAAGTTCCGACTTGCTCAGATGTATTTCACCACTCCAGGGAACCTGTTGATTGAAACCATCCGGCAAGCGCTCGATAATATCCGAAAGTCCAAGATACGCCACTCTCTGATCGAGCGCTTCACGTGACGGGCTATTGAAGTGTTCGACCAACAATCCCGGTTTGAATATCGGACTGGATGTCAGTAACTGCACCTCTTCGGTATGTTGTCGTGCCAGATACCCATCAGTGCCACCCAGTGTAGAGACCTCCCCCAGACTTGGCAGCAAGCTGCCCACCACAAGATTGGCAAAGGTTGACTTACCAACGCCGCTCGCCCCCGTGATCACAACCACATCATGCTTCTGAAATACCTGGTCGAATTGTTCGAGCACCGTTGTTCCGCTGCGCGGGTTAATAAAAGTGACGTTTGAAAACGACACCAGTGGCGCTTTTTTACCAGCCTGTTGGCGTTTTGGCGCTGTCGCCGGGAAGGCGCCAACCACCAGGCGATCGGCACTGTCGAGGACTTGCCGCAGTTCCACCGCACATCTGCCCAAGCGGGCAAAAATCGCAATCAGGCTGTAGGAGAGACTCACTGCCAGCACGTTAGCAATGGTGGTTGTGCCGGTGGTGTGAAAGTAAATCGTTGCAACCACGATACCGGACAGGAAAAAAAAACCCATCAGGTCCAGTTTGTAGCTGTACCAGCGCCGCGTTGCGGCGTTGTCCAAGGAAGCGAATGCCCGAGCGGACAGGCTGGCGCTCAACCAGGCGAGAATACTTGAGTTGCTCATGCTGCTTTCAAATCGGCCGCCATCCCAGTTCAGCGCTTGAACGCGTGAAAACAACACGGAGGTCGCGTCGATTTCCCGGATATTTGACCTTTCCAGCAACTCGCCGGAGCGTCTTGCCCCCCGCCAGTAACAAAGGCCGATTAGCGTCAACGGGAACAGTACGTAGATGCTGTTGAGGACGACGTAGCCCGTGGTAATGAAAAGCAAGGTTGCTGCGCTGATGGTTTCCAGTAACAGGACGGGCAACACTTCATCGACGCGCCGCTGGTCCCATGTCAACTTGTTTTGGCTGTCACGATTGATTTCCTGGCTCAGGCACTCATCCAGGCTAGGGTTCATAAGATGAGAAAAGTAGCGGATGCATTGTGCTGACGCCGCCTCAATACCTTTCCTGACCGTCATTAACGCACCGAAAATTGACAGTAATGCACTCGCAACTAAAACGCCGGACAGTCCGATCAACGATGCCTGCAGGTGAGTGCTCAGATGACCGCTGGCGATAAGGTAGTCGCCGGCAATGGTCAACACTTCCTTGAGCGCCAGCAAGGTGAAGGCAATCAGCGTAGTGATCCCGATACCAAAACCAATAAGGCTGCTCATCATTGACGTGGAGCTGACGTGAGGCTGCTCTGTCGGGTCGTTTGCCGTCGAGCTATTTGCCTGCGTCGCCGAACAGACAGAAACAGGAATTTCAGTCGATGCGGCGGCAAGTCGAGAGCACGGGGCCCCATGAGGGATTTGCACGCCCGTGATCATGCCGTCAGAGACAGTCCAGACTTCCTCGGCGGCGTATTTCTCTTCGGGTTTGTCCGTGACGAACATCACATTGGTGTCGCGCCACGGGCCTTGCAGCAGTGAACTCAACAATCCCGCAGCTAGCGCTTCGTCTAGCCCTGAGGTTGGCTGATCAATGTAGATCCAGTCTGGATGTGCCACCAAAGCTCGGACCAGTTCGATGCGTTTCCCCTGACCTCTCGAAACGTCCCAATGGGTATTCCTGCCATGGCTCCGTTCATTGAGGTAATCGAGGTAAAACTGCTCGGGCAAGCGTGCAAAGGCGATGGCGTTTCGTACTTCTTCGTCTGATAAGTCCCGGCGATACAGGCTCAAGTTTTCGCCAAGACCTCCGCCAAATATCCACGGCTCGTCCGGAATGAAGATTGCCTGGCCGGAAACCTCTGGAAAACGTTGCGCATATCTCCTCAGCACAGACGTCTTGCCACTGCCTGCGGCACCGACGATAGCGATATGTTTCGCCGTGGTGGAAGGCATGGTTGGCATTTCGGGAGGGGGTGTACCGGGCTCACTGCCATCAAGGTACTGCTCTATATGCCTGTGACCGACAAACCCTTGAGAGATGCTTTGCACAATGTCCGGGATGATATTGGCGACCGATCTTAGTCCACCGATCAGTGCGATGGCCGCAAGCACCCCTGGCGCATCGACGTGGCCCAGGTAGACCAGTTGCAACAGTGCCGAGCTCAACAGCGCGGCGATAGGCGTCATTGTCGAGATCAGGCTAATCCCTGCCACCAGACGGGCAGCATGTTTTAGCGAGGCTTCTTCAAGGTTTCGTTTGGCGGCATAGTCCCGAATGAGGTCGGCATTCCAGTTTTTCAGCCAGACCTGGCGCCGATTTTTTGTTGCGAATGCCCCTATTTCTATGCGCTGAGTGGAGTTCAACGACAGCTGTTCATAGGTCATGCTCAATCGCTGGGCAATCCAGAAAACGGTCAGTGAACTGCCGGCAATCACGGCCAACGCGGCCACTGCACTGACACCCAAGGCAAAAAAGAAAAACGTGGACGTGAAGATGACCGTTGCGAGCGCGAGGATGATCGTCACCAATCCTGACCATGATGATTCGACACGTGCCGCTTCACGATCAAACAACGTAGTAAGGCTGAGTGGGAAAGCGTCGTTCTGTGCGGCAGTCCTTTTTACTAAAATCCGTTGTTCCACATAAGAACGGCTGCCGACACCGACCAGCTCAGCCAGAAAGAATGTGTGGTTGAGTGCCAGCCAGGCGCAGTAAGTCAGCGCCAGGCAGGTGGCGCCCTGCGTGATGTTCGAAAGAGCCGGCGAGTCACTCTGCATGAGTTGCGTCAGCAGTGATTTGAGGGTGATTGCGGCGCCAAACGCCGCCGCGGTATGCACCCCGATCGCCAACAGTGCCAACATCACTTCCCGTTTAAGGACTGCAAAAATCCTGGTATGCAGCCGTCCTTTTCTGCTTCCCCGCGCGTCATGTATGACCGCCTTGCACCAGCGTTGCCAGCGGTGAGCGTGAACGGAATGTGCACCTCGATTTAGTTCAGGCTCAGGTGTCCGAAACCACAGGATCGTCTTCAGGATTTCTGCAATCTTCATGAGGATCAGCTATATACCGGCACTGGTTGAAGAGCGGTAGGTGTTGCGCGCATCAGGTGATCCGAACAGGCGATATCGGCGAATCGATCGCACAGCAGGATGATCATGTTCCAACCCTCGCTCAGGGTTTCACGCAGCTCTTCTATTTCCGTTGGCGACGCCTGGTTCAACAGTTCCACGCCCATGCTGACGTGGCTCCCATCATCTTCACCGTGTTCCTGGAAGTGAGGCATGCTGGCGAATACCCTAGCGGCCTCGCTATGAAATATCTCACCGCTGCCTTCCAGCACTACATGCATCAACAGCGTCTTGACCATGTCGCTTTTGTAGAGCATCTGATGCCTGAACCATTCCATGATGGAATGAAAGGCGGCATCCGATACCGGCGAATGGTGGGTATCACGCTGATTGCGCAGGTTGTTGTTATGCCCTAGTTCTTCCACCAAATGTTCAATGGCGATTTTCTTGTGCGCAGGATCACGGGTCATCGCCACTCGGATATGCAGCAGGTCTTGAAACATGTCTGACCAGGTCTGCAGGCAATCGAGAAGTTTTTCGCGCACGTCGGGTTGATCGATCAAAGGCGAATTGACCAGCGACAACAGTCGGCTGATCTTAAAGCGTTCCAGATAAACCTCGTTATCGCGCATCAGCGCATCGGCGGGCTTCGCAGTATCTTTTTCCTGAGGTTTGAAGACGACGTTCGGTCGTGTGGTGTCTTCGTACAGGGCCTTGCCATTAAATTGGATGGACAGCGCCCAGAAACCCTCTAGAGTGCCTTTGAAACCATGCAATGAATGTGGCCGCACCAACACCATATCACCAGCTTCTATACCGCGTTCGGTCGCCCCCAGGGTCATCCCGGTACCGTCACAAATTAGAATCAGGCTCGCTTCGGGATGTTGATGAACCGACAGTTCCTGATCCTTCTCGAGCCGAACCCAACTAATAGCCAGCTCACTTTGGGACGGAATGAACTCAGCAAGCGCAGGATGCTGGGAGAGTATCTTTACAACGCCCAAATCGTGAGAGGTGCCATTCACCATAACGCTGTTGAGGGTTTCGATATCGTTGCGGGAAATGACTTCCATATCTGCTGCTCCATTTGTTAATAGTTAGCGTGCAAAACTTAGTTGATTCAGACGGTCGATAGCGGTGTAAAACTTTTTTCGGTCATGGCTGGCGATAACCACCAGTCCGACTTTGTCATCATTGGTGTGTGGCCTAACCAGCGGTGGATTGGCCTCGCCCATGACCAGCCTGATAATATCCACTTCCCGCAAGCAGTCCTTGAGAAGATCTGTATCCAGCGGCTCGTAAAAAAGATGAGAGCCAGCGAATTCGTAATGTACCGATTGTTCTAAACTGCTTTTTTCTACGGCACGGCTGTGGAACTGCAATGTTTCCCTGAACAGGTCAACACCTGTCGTGAGTTCAACCAGCAGCCCAATGTAATCGCCACCCACTCGATTATTGATCTCTATCAGATGAAAATGCCCATCCGCGATGGTGACCTCAATATGGCAAGGACCGTGTGTATGGTTGATAGCCGTTAATAAGCGCTCACAATAACGACTCAGTTGCTTGAACGTGTCGCCGTCGAGATTGTCTGGCGAGATAATGTGCTGCTCTTCTGCAAGGGATGTTTGGTACAGCTGTTTGTTGGTGACCGCCAGGACACGGTGTTGCGAATCGATGGTCAGCGTTTCGACGCTCACTTCCCGACCTTTCAGAAACTCTTCCGCCAGCATGACAAAATTTTCTTGAGGCAGTTCTTCTAGCGTACGCCGTAGAGACACTGGGTCTTTAACGATGAAGACGTTTTCGCTCCCGGAACCTTTCGGGTCTTTCAGGACGATTGCGCCTGCGTGGCGGCTGAAAAAACGTTCGACGTCGGCGCGTGTTCGGCAGGTTTCACTATTGACAGCGAATTCGGTATTTTCAAGTCTGGTGCGCATCAAGGCCTTATCGATGCACGTTTCGCATGTGTCGAAATCCATGCCTGCAATCGCATAACGCTGGCTGGCGCGTGCCGCCGGCAGCAAACCGTCTTCGGTAAATGAAAAAATAAAATCAACGGCTTGAGTCGTTAAGATTTCATCCATTTTTTCGAGCACGGTGGCTTCGGAGAAATCACTGACAAGGTGAATCTTATCGGTCAGTGCCTTGAGGTTGGGACCCACGGAGTCAGCCAGTTGCAAGACGGTGAAATCAAAACCTAAGCCACCATAGTGCATAAAGGTTTCATCATGCCCGCCGATCATCACGATATTCTTCATATATACCTTCAATAGATCGCTCGCCCAGAAGGGTCGAGCGTGCAAGGAATAGTGGTTACGCCCGTTAACGGCGCGCAGTTAATTGATGCGTCGATACAGATTCATATTGGCAAATAACGCCTGCGCGTATCGGCGACGATAACGAACGACTACAGGTACGCGCACAATATGAAAATTATGTGGTAGGTTTTTTTGATTGTATCGAGCGATCATCAGCCGACGAGGAATTGGCAGATGCCGAGGGCATAATGATAAATATCGTTTTAACCGTGTTGAGCGGAAAAAGATGAGGCGAGGAGTGATCTGAATGAAAATGGAGCGGAAAAGTACACGCACTCATAGCGGCGGTATAAAACATGACAATCCTTTGTGCATTTATATTTTATTGCCTGCAATGAGCAGGATCCTACCTGACGACTGATAATTTCACGGTCGTTTCTAAATGTCAACACAGTAAAAGATTTGAAGGTTATTGCTGGGGGGGCCAGACAGGATCAAGCGGTAAGTCGACACATCTGCAAGGATCAATTGCCCGCAGACAAGGAACGTCCCCGTCACGATTCCCAGGTTCAGCGCCTGCAACTCATATACGCCATGTGCAGCAGAACCTCTTGGTCAGGCGGGGCGATCTGAACCGACTGAACCGCGACTATAGCGACTATAGCGACTGGTCACCGAGGCAGAAACGCTACAAAAGGATCCGCCAGCCCCGCGACAGATGCTGCACCAATCACTATATATGCGGAATTTGAATTCTGAACGGTGCTCAGCGCACACTGGCTAATGCGGCTAGAGGTATATTCCCCGACTCTCCTTTATCTCGGCATCCCCTCTAGTGATCAACGGCATCAAAATGCAGGACCGGCTGTAGTGGAACGACCTCGGTAGTCATACTGCAAAATTGCGGGTGTTCATGCCGGCCTCTTCCCCGCTGAACCCGGTTTGCCAAGACATCGCGTGCGCTCAGTGAAATGGGTGCGAACTCGACTGCAGGACCGGCTTCAGCCGGGAAAGCGCCGGATGGCGCGCTGCGAAACCGAGGGTGTACCGCTATCAGCCGTTCAGCTTCGACGGATCACTCTGCAACAGGACCTTGGCATGAATCCCGGCCAGGGTGTCTTTCAGGGTCGACGTGCCACGGCCCTGCTTCGCCTCTTTGTCCTGTTGCAAAGCCTGCTGCAGCACGCTGAGGAAATTCTGGGTCTTGGAGGTGGAGATCGGCGTGTGAGTGTCTTTTTCCAGGCGGCCCATCACGTACTTGGCAATGCGCGTCGACTGGCTGGCCGACTGGCTCAACGTCGCATCGACCAGTTCGCCTTTCTTGTAGCCAATGCTGGTTTTGCTACTGGCCTGATCGCTGACCTGGTAATACAGGTAGTTCTGGCTCGCGGGATCGGTGCTCAACGCCAGCTTCTGCCCGCCTGGCAGGGGCTTGTGATAACTGGCGGTGAGCTGAGATTGCTGATCCTGGACGATGGTCCGGTTCATCTGGTCGCGTCCTTTGGACTGGGTCGTCTGCGACAGGGTGTAGGCGAAGCTGTCCAGCTCGCCGGGGCGGCCCGGATTACCCTCCACGCTCTTCTCGCTGACCGATGCGCTGAAGTCGCCGAGGCCGGTCAACAGGCCGTGGTCGGTGTCGGTCAGTTCGATCGAATTGACCGTCTGCGGCGCTGTAGACACGCGGGTGTCCGGGTAATTGGAGTGCAGCGTTTTGAACGCGTCCTCGAACATCGACAGCAGTTGCGCGTCGCCGTCACCGCGTTTGCGCGCCGACTCGATCTGGCTGACATAGCCGTCCAGCGCTTTCGCCTGCTGAGCACTGTCACCCCGAATGGCCGCGTTTTTCAGGTCCACCGACAGCTCAAGATTCCCCAGCGCGCCACTCATGCGCACCGAACGCTGGTCGGCACCGGCGTGCAGTTCAAGGGTCTGGGCGCTGCCGTCTTCGAGTTTAAAACTGGTTTTCAAATCAACGGAAGCAAAGGCCTTCGAGTCGAAATGGGTCAAGGCGTCGAGCTTCAGGGTCGGCGGTTTGGCCGTCAGGCCGTCGATAGCCGACTGAAAACCGTCCGCCATGGCATTCAGCGCGTTGAGCTCGTCGTCGCTGAGGTCGCCCCCGCTCACCTGGGCCTGCACCGCCAGACCGTCGTCCTGACTGGAAAGGCTCAGCTCGATGGTTTTACCGCTGGCGGTTTTCAGCGTCAGGCTGATGCTGTTGGCCGGATTGCTGTGCAGGCGGTCCTGGGCGGCAGCGAGCTCAGCAGGCTCCAATGCTTTGCCGGTCGTCGAGCGCAGCACCGATTGGGAAATGTTCTGGCCGGTCTGCGCCAATTGACTGAGCAGCGTCGCGCCCAGGCCCTGGAAGCGACCAGCTGTGGCGGAAGTGCTGAAATTGCCCATCATCGCCAGCGAGACCTTGTCCTGCCGGGTGTACTCCCAGGCGGGCGGTACGTTGGCATCAGGCATCAGGCCACGGACGTTGTAGACCAACGGGGCGCTGACCTTGTCGTCCTGGCCGAGCATGACGACGGACGACGGCGTGGCGCTGGTGGTGGCAGCAGCGGCGTTGTCATTCAGCGCGACGGTGGCCGCCGGTTTGACCACTGGCATCAACTGGGCGGATGAGGTGACCGAAGCAATCGCTGACATGGCACTTCCCTGTTCAAGTGAGTAATAGACTTCTTGAACAGGGTGTCGGCGCGGGCTTTTGTAACTTGAGCGATACAAACATGGGGCAGTCCGTTAAAAGCGATTACGGCAAGGGCTGCCATTTCACTATTTTGTTTCCGCTGGTGGGATCTGCGCCGTAACTCGGCCACAATACGCCCCGATCCCAGGCGCCAGGGCTTTATGCCTTTCGGTTCGCCGCACAACCCGCCACCCCAGGACTGAGCAATGCCCCAAGAGCGAATCGCTGCACTTCGGCTTCCCAAACCCATCCAGGGTGCGATTGACGATCTGGTGCGCGCGTTGAATGCCGCCACCACCAAGGAAGACCTCGAACGCGAGGCCTCCATGGAAATCAGTTTCATCCTCAGCCTGGAGACCAGCCGACGTCTTCGCCCGGCCGATGTAGAAACGCTGTACATGATCTTCGACGACGCCGTGCAAGAACGCCTCAGCCAACTGGGTCACGGCTGATCTGCACGCGCGCAGGATTTTTCCGGCGCATAAGCATCCAATGCCGAGACGGCCCCACGGCCCGCACTTCGAATGCTTTCAGCAAAGGACCCCCCATGACGTTTTATATCTTCCTCATCGCTTGCGCCGCGGCGGCCAGCACCGGCATCATTTTCAAACCGGGCAGCTGGTATGAATCGCTGCAAAAGCCACGCTTCACCCCGCCCAACTGGCTGTTTCCGGTGGCCTGGACGACGATTTATCTGCTGCTGGCCTGGGCGGGTTATCGCCTCACCCTGATCCCCGGCAGCGAAACCGTGCTGGCGTTATGGGCCGCTCAGATTGCCTTGAATACCCTGTGGACGCCGGTGTTCTTCGGCGCCCACCGCATCATGGCGGGCCTGATCATCATTTCGCTGCTGTGGCTGGTGGTAGCCGCCATGGTCGTGCTGGGGATCCAGCTGGACCTAATCACCGGCCTGATCCTGTTCCCGTACCTGGTCTGGCTGACCGTCGCTTCGGCGCTGAATTTTTCGATTCTGCGTCATAACCGGTAACGCGGCTCAGGCGGCCCTGGCCCGGCCGGCCTGCTGAATCAGCAGACCGGCCAGCGCCGACACCGCCAGCAAGACTACGACCCCGCCGTAGACATTGGTGGTGGTCACCAAGCCCGCCGTTTTGATCGACACGCCGGCCAGCAGCGCCGGAATGCAGAACGCCAGATAACTCAAGGCCAGAAAGGCCGCCATCAATGCGCCCCGCTCGTGGGCGTGGGCCAGGGGCAGCAACAGCCGCAGGGCGCCGAGAAAACTCGCACCGAAGCCGATCCCCGCCACCACCGCGCCGGTGAAGAACAGCACAACCAGCCCAGATTCACCGCCGCCAGAATCACTGAAACCCCGATTGCCAGAAAACTGCAGCCCACCAACAAGGCCAGCCGGGGCGCGCGCAAGCGCAGGTTATGAATCGAAATCGCACCACTGATGGTCAGCGCTGCCACGGCAAAACCGCCGTTGAGCACCGAGGTCGAGCCGGTCGCAGCAGTCAGCAGCGACGGTGCGAGGGACAGGAAGAAACCTCCCAGCGCCCAGGCGGCGATGTCCGCCGGCAGCACCAGCAGCAATGTCCCCCTGGCCTGTACAGGTACGGCGAGCCGCGGCCGCAGGGTTTTCAGCACGCCCGGCTGCGGGGTCACCGTTTCAGCGACCCGCAACAGATACACCGCCTGACCCGCGAACGCCGCGAGGAGCAAGCCATAGGCCAGGCCCATGGGCAGCGGCGCGTACTGCACCAGCGCACTGGTGCCGAGCGCCCCCAGTGCCATGCCGAACATCGGTGTGATGCTGTTGAGCAACGGCCCCTGCTGCGCATCGCTGTCGAGCATCGCGGCGCCCAACGCGCTGGTGGCAATGCCGGTCGCCACGCCCTGCAGCACCCGCGCGACAATCAGCCAACTGACGTCGGTGGCGGCGATGAACAGCAGCATCGCGACGATCTCCAGCAGCAGCCCGATGAATATCACCGGGCGGCGGCCGAGGTAATCCGACAGCGAGCCGAACACCAGCAGCGTCGCCAGCAGGCTCATGGCGTAAACGGCGAAAATCACCGTCAACAATACCGATGAGAAGCCCCACGCCTGTTGATAGAGGTGGTAAAGCGGCGTGGGCGCGCTGGACGCGGCGAAGAAACACAGCAGCACGAAAGCCAGAAAACCCAAGTGGCTCCGCCCCCGACCATCGACTTGCGGGTTCTGCAAAGAATCAGACACGAGTACACTCTCCCGAAAAAGCACGCCACAAAAGCTATTAATTAGCGTTAAGAGTGTGCGAGCAGCGTCTGCTTAAAGCAAATACTTTGTGTTAGGGTCCGCAGCATGGCTATCAAAGAAGGCATTCGCACCGGCGGCCGCAGTGCCCGGGTGCAGACATCGATTCACGCAGCCGTTCGCGATCTGCTCCAGGAGCAGGAGCGTTCAGCCCTCAGCGTGCCCATGATTGCAGCCCGTGCCGGTGTCACGCCGTCCACCATCTACCGGCGCTGGGGCGACTTGACCTCACTGCTGGCCGATGCCGCTGTCGAGCGTCTGCGCCCCGACGAGCCGGTGGATTGCGGCAACCTGCGCGATGACCTGCGCACCTGGGTCGAGGTCTACCTCGAAGAGACCAACTCGGCGCCCGGCCGCGAGATGATGCGCGACGTGGTCTCCAGCAGCGCGACCCTGTGCTCGGGCAAGTGCCTGAACATGGTTCGCGATCAGCTGCAGATCATCATCGACCGCGCCCGGGACCGCGGCGAACAGAGTCCTTCGGCTGATGAACTGGTGGATGCCGTTGTCGCGCCCATGGTCTACCGCATTCTGTACGCCGAATCGGCGCCGTCCCTTGAGCGCATGCACCAATTGCTGGATCGCTGCCTGAGCTGAGCCTCTGCCCATGGTGCTTGCGGCCAAGCGAGCACAGGGCGCGACGACTGGGTATCATGGGCGCCCATTGACCACAGGCGCCCTTCCCCCCATGCACACCCTTGCAGACCTGCGTGCCGGCAAACTGGCAGGCATCACGCGGCTCAATCTCAGCGCCGACCTCGGCGAATTCCCCGAGGAGATTTTCAGCCTCGCCGATTCACTGGAAGTGCTGGACCTCAGCGGCAACCGGCTGACCGAATTGCCCGCCGACCTGCACCGGCTCAAGCGCCTGAAAATCCTGTTCTGCTCCAACAACCCGTTTACCCGCCTGCCGGAATGCCTGGGCCAGTGCGAGCAGCTGTTCTTCGTCGGTTTCAAGGATTGCGATATCGCTGATGTACCGGCCGTCGCGTTGCCGCCCTCGCTGCGCTCGCTGGTGCTGACCGACAACCGCATCGAGACTTTGCCTGAAGCCATCGGCGACTGTGCGCAGCTGCAGAAGCTGATGCTCGCGGGTAACCGGCTTCGGCAATTACCGGAATCACTGGCCCGCTGTCAGCGCCTGGAACTGGTACGGATCGCGGTCAACGATTTCCATGAACTGCCGCGCTGGCTGCTGGAAATGCCCGCGCTGGCCTGGTTGGCGTTTGCCGGCAACCCGCTGAACGACATCCACACCGAAGAGCCGATCCGGCAAATTCCGTGGCCGCAACTGGCGCTGCAACAGGTGCTGGGCGAAGGCGCCTCTGGAGTGATTCAACAGGCGCAGTGGCGCGCTGATGCCGACGCGTCGGCGCTGGACGTTGCCGTGAAGCTGTACAAAGGTGATGTCACCAGCGACGGCTCGCCGTTGAACGAGATGCAGGCCTGCATTGCAGCCGGGCGGCATGCTCATCTGATTCCCGTGCTCGGGCAGATTCAGGATCACCCGCAGGGCGCTCGCGGTCTGGTGATGGAGCTGATTTCGCCGTCATTCGTGACCCTTGCGCGTCCTCCGACCCTGGAAACCTGCACCCGTGACACCTATGGCGGCACCCGGCTGAGCGTTTCGACCGTGAAGCGCATCGCTGCCGGGATCGCCGCAGCGTGCGCACATTTGCATGCCCATGGGATTAACCACGGGGACCTCTATGGACACAATATCCTCTGGAACGAGGGTGGGGACAGCCTCCTGGGGGATTTCGGCGCAGCGGCGTTCTATCCGGATGAAGAAACGGGACAAAGGCTGGAACGCATTGAAGTCCGGGCGTTTGGGGTATTGCTGGGGGAGTTGCTGGACTGCTGCGAAGCAAACGATGGGGGGACTGCCGGCCTGCGGGAACTGGAGCAGCGCTGCGTGCAGGCGGATGTGATGCAGCGGCCCGGATTTGCGGAGGTTGAGCGGCAGTTCTGAACGCTGGCGTTTTGCAGTACGGCCTCTGACGCCTTCCCGGCTAAAGCCGGTCCTACGATGTGCTCGCGATGATTCAGTAGGACCGGCTTCAGCCGGAAATAGAGCTGAAAACCTTACCCCGCCAAACCCACGTACACGTTTTGCACGTCATCGTGGCTGTCGATCGCTTCGAGGAAGGCTTCGACCTCGGCCATCTGCTCTTCGCTCAGGCCTTCAACCGGGTTTTTCGGGCGGTAGCCGATCTTGGCGGACTCGACGGTGAAGCCGAACTCAGGCAGCGCCTTGCACACGGCGTCGAGGTCGGTGGTGTCGGTGTAAAACGTCGCAACGCCTTCGTCGCCCTGTTCAACGTCTTGGGCACCGGCTTCGATGGCGGCTTCGTCGGCGTCTGCATCGTCTTTGGCGGCAACAGCGTCAATCATGCCCAGGTGGTCGAAATCCCAGGTGATCGAACCCTCGGCACCCAGCTGGCCCTTGCGGAACAGCACGCGGATCTCGGACACGGTACGGTTGATGTTGTCAGTCAGGCACTCGACGATGACCGGGACTTTGTGCGGGGCGAAGCCTTCGTAGGTCAATTTTTCGAAGTGCACGTGCTCGCCGAGCAAACCGGCGCCTTTCTTGATGGCGCGTTCCAGGGTCTCGCGGGGCATGGAGGCTTTCTTGGCCTGCTCGACCACCAATCGCAGGCGCGCGTTCATGTCGGGGTCAGGGCCGGAGCGCGCGGCAATCATGATTTCCTTGGACAGCTTGCCGAAAATACGCCCCTTGGCGTTGGCTGCCGCTTCTTTGTGTTTGACCTTCCACTGTGCGCCCATGATTGCTCTCTTGTTCCGGTGGCGATGAATCGCTCGGATCCGACGTGTCTTGCACGCCGGGCCCATGACGATAAACGCTGAAAATAGGGTGATCGATAATGACAGGCCGGGGGGTGAACCGCGGCGACCGGCGCATTTTATACACGCTGGCGCCAGAAGACACCCCTGAGACGCGCCGGCGCCCTGACCTGGATCAGCGATGCTTGAACACCGGCTCGCGCTTCTCGATGAACGCCGCCATGCCTTCCTTCTGGTCCTCGCTGGCAAACGCCGCATGGAACACCCGGCGTTCGAAACGAATCCCTTCGGCCAGGCTGACCTCAAAGGCGCGGTTCACGCTTTCCTTGACCATCATGGCTGCCGGCAGCGACTTCGCCGCGATACCGGCCGCGACGTTCATTGCCTCATCCAGCAGTTGGTCCTGCGGCACGATGCGCGCCACCAACCCGGCCCGCTCCGCTTCGACGGCGTCGATCAGGCGCCCGGTCAGGCACATTTCCATGGCCTTGGCCTTGCCCACCGCCCGGGTCAGACGCTGGGTGCCGCCCATGCCCGGCAGCACGCCCAGCTTGATTTCCGGCTGACCGAAGCGCGCGTTGTCGGCCGCCAGAATGAAGTCGCACATCAGCGCCAGTTCGCAGCCGCCACCGAGGGCAAACCCCGAGACGGCGGCGATGATCGGTTTGCGGCGATTGGCCACCCGATCGCTGTCGCTGAACAGGTCATCCAGATAGATCTGCGGGTATTTCAGCTCGGCCATTTCCTTGATGTCAGCCCCGGCGGCAAACGCTTTTGCCGAGCCGGTCAGAACAATGCAGCCGATGCCGTGATCGCCCTCCAGCTCGTCGAGGGCGTGGTTGAGTTCGCTGATGAGCTGCGCATTCAAGGCGTTAAGCGCCTCTGGGCGATTGAGGGTCAAGAGTGCAACCCGACCTCGAACCTCTTTGAGGATAGTCATGTAATTCATTGTTTTATCGACCTTTTCGTATCGCGGAAGAGAGTCAGCCGCTATCGTAGATTTAACATGCGAAACGCAGCTCAAGGCGTTGATATTAAAGAATAAGCTCAACGGCCATCGCGGTCGCTTCGCCACCGCCGATGCAAATGGCTGCGACCCCTCGCTTAAGACCCCGCTGCTTCAACGCCGACAGCAACGTCACCAGAATCCTCGCCCCTGATGCGCCAATGGGATGGCCCAATGCGCAGGCGCCGCCATGCACGTTGACCTTGTGATGGGGCAGTTCCAGGCGGGCCATGGTGACCAGCGCGACGACCGCGAACGCTTCGTTGATCTCGAACAGGTCCACGTCTGCAATGGACCAGCCGGTCTTGCTCATCAGCTTGTCGATGGCGCCCACCGGTGCGGTCGGAAACAACCCCGGCTCATTGGCATAAGCGGCGTGGCCATGGATGACCGCCAGCGGCGTGATCCCACGTCGTTGTGCTTCGGACTGGCGCATCAGGGTCAAGGCTGCGGCGCCGTCGGAGATCGAGCTTGAGTTGGCTGCTGTCACGGTGCCGCCTTCGCGGAACGCCGGTTTGAGCAGCGGGATCTTGTCCAGCTTCGCTTTGGGTGGCTGCTCGTCCTGGCGAATGGTTTTGCGCTCCTTGCCCACCGTGACCTCCACCGGGACGATTTCAGCGTCGAACCAGCCGCGCGTCATGGCTTCCTGCGCCCGGGTCAGCGAGGCGACCGCAAAACCGTCCTGGGCCTCCCGACTGAAATTTTCCAGTCCGGCGCACTCCTCGGCGAAGGTGCCCATCAGTCGACCACTGTCGTAGGCATCTTCAAGGCCGTCGAGAAACATGTGGTCGATGATCTGGCCGTGGCCCATGCGGTAACCGCTGCGGGCCTTCTCCAGCAAATACGGCGCGTTGGACATGCTCTCCATGCCACCGGCGATAACCACGTCGGTGCTGCCGGCCAGCAGCATGTCGTGGCCAAGGATGGCCGCCTGCATGCCCGACCCGCACATCTTGTTCAAGGTGGTGCAGGTTGTGGCGTCGCTGAGCCCGGCGCCCAATGCCGCCTGACGCGCAGGCGCCTGGCCCAGCCCGGCCGGCAACACACAACCGAACAGCACTTCGTCGACCTGCGCTGCATCAATGCCCGCGCGCTCAACCGTGGCGCGGATGGCAGCGGCGCCCAATTGCGGCGCAGTAAGGCTTTTGAGATCACCCTGAAAGGCGCCCATGGGCGTGCGCGCAGCACTCACGATTACCACAGGGTCGTCGTTCAACGTCTGACGTTTGTTCAAAGACATGATGGAATTTCCTCGATTAGCGAGCCGCCATGCGCAAGGCGCCGTCCAGACGGATCACCTCGCCGTTGAGCATGCTGTTTTCGATGATGTGGCGTGCCAGCGCGGCGTATTCCTCGGGCTTGCCCAGGCGTGGCGGGAATGGCACGCCGGCGGACAGGCTCTCGCGCACCTGGGGGGTCATGCCGGCCATCATCGGCGTTTCGAAAATGCCCGGGGCGATGGTCATGACGCGGATGCCGTAACGCGCCAGTTCACGGGCGGCGGGCAGGGTCAGGCTGACAATGGCGCCCTTGGAGGCCGCATACGCCGCCTGGCCGATCTGGCCGTCATAGGCGGCGACCGATGCGGTGTTGATGATGACGCCACGCTCGCCGCCGGCGTCGGCCGTGCTTTCGGCGATGGCCACGGCAGCGAGGCGCAGCAGGTTGAAGCTGCCGATGAGGTTGACGTTGATCACCCGGCTGAAACTGTCGAGGCCGTGGGGGCCTTCTTTGCCAAGGATTTTCTCGGCGCCGACGATGCCGGCGCAGTTGATGACGCCATTGATCTGGCCAAACGCACTGAGCGCCGCATCCACTGCGGCCTGAACGTCGCTCTCCCGGGTGATGTCGCTGACGCTGGCCCGGGCCTTGCCGCCCAGTTTTTCCACGTGCGCCGCGAGCGCCTCGGCGTTGACGTCCACCAGCATCACGCTGGCCCCGGCGTCGATGAGCATCTGTGCGCTGGCCGCACCCAGCCCGGACGCGCCGCCACTGACCAGGAATACCTTGCCGTCGATCTGCATGATTGTGTCGTCCTTACACTTTTATTGTTGGAGGGGCGAAATACTCCGCTCTGCCGCGTGGATGGGCAATAGTCAAAGCGCGCAGAACGCGTGGTGGTTTTGGCCAGTGGCGATCAGCGCAGACTGGCGTCGCGGCATCGTTCGGGTCTTCAGGCCGGCGTGGCGTTGAACTCGCCCGTCACGGCAGCAGGTAACGCATCACCGAATCACAGATCATCGCTTTCTGCCGCGCCTTGACCCCTTCGTCCTCCAGGTCGATCTGGAAAATCTCGGCAAACGTGTGACGGTTGGACACGCGGTAGAAACAGAACGAGCTCATCAGCATGTGCAGGTCCACGGCCTGTACGCCTGGCCGGAAAACGCCGGCCTGCTCACCCCGCCGCAAGGTTTCGTCCAGCGCCTGCAAGACATTCCGGCTCAGCTCGCGGATGGTCGCGGACTGTTTGACGTTGGCGCCGTTGTGGATGTTTTCGATGCAGACGATGCGCACGAAATCGACGTTGCGGTCGTGGTGATCGAAGGTGAATTCCACCAGCCGCCTGATCGCTGCTTCCGGTGCGAGCACGTCCAGGTCAAGGCTGCTTTCCGTGGTGCGGATGTCGCCGTAAAGTTTCTCCAGCACCTCGGTGTACAGCTGCTCTTTGCTGTTGAAGTAGTAATAGATCATCCGCTTGGAGGTTTGCGTGCGCTCGGCAATCGCATCGACGCGTGCGCCGGAGAGGCCCTGGGCGACGAACTCGGCGACGGCCGCCTGAAGGATGCCGTCACGGGTTTTTTCCGGATTGTTCTTGCGGGACTTGCGCGGCGACTGAGCGCGTTCATCTGGGCGCGCTTCGGCGAGGCTGTCGTCAACGGTTTTCATGCGGGGCTCACGACCACGGTGGAATCGCGGGATTATGGGCCGCACCGGTGCGTTACGGAAGCGGCTCGTCACGAAGCGCCATGGGCGATCACGCCCGTGCCGAGCCGCTGCGGGCCCGGGCCACCGCCGCCAGGCGTACCGCGGCGTTTGCCTCGCCATTACCCGCATAGCCGTTGCTGCGCTGGAGGATTTCAAAGAAAAAACGCTCGTCGAACGCTTGAGTATAGGCGTGAAACAGCTCGCCACCGTCGGCGTCACGGTCATACAGCACGTGGTGCTGCGCCAGTTTGTCGAGGAACCCGTCGTCGAAACCGAAGCGCGCTCCCAGGTCGTCGTAGTAGTTCTGGGGAATATCCAGCCACTGCACGCCTGCCGCTTCGGCGCGGGCGACCTGGACAAAGATGTCGTCGCAGGCAAAGGCGACGTGATCAACGCCTGCGCCGCCGTGGCTCGCCAACCCGCGGGCGATGGCCGTGTCGCCATGATCCGGGGTGTTCAGCGACAGGCGCACGGTGCCGCAACGGCTGCGCAGCGCCCGGGTTTTCACCAGCCCGTAAGGGTCGGGCAGCAGCGCATCGGCATCGGCATCGGCCTCGAAATCCAGCACGGCTTTGTAGAACAGCACCGCGCTGTCGAGCCTGTCGGCAGGCAAGGCCATGGCAACGTGATCGATGCGCTGCAAACCGCTTGGCGTGAAGGGTGGCGGGCTCAGGGTAAAGTCGCTGTCCCAGCTCGATTGCCCCGGTGCGGCGGCCTCAATCAGATACATCAGGCTGCCGTCCGGCGCGCGCACTGCCGGGACCGCTCGACCATCAGGGCCCACCGGGCCGTCATGGGTATCGGCACTGAGCTGACTCGCCCGCTCCAGCGCAGCAGCGCTGTCGTTCACCCGCAACGCCATGGCGCGCAGCGACGCGCCGGGAGTTTCGAGGGCGGAGTTCATGAAAGAAGGGGCAGCGAAAGAAGCCGCAGCGGAAGGCATCGGAGGTGAGGAGAGGCGCTCGGCGTTCAACAGGATCTTGATATCGCCCTGCCCCAGCAGGGTCACGGCTTTGCTGCGGTGCTGACCCAAGGTGCCGAACCCCAAGCCATGCAGCCAGCTGCCCAGCCGTGCACCCTGGGCATCGTCCACGGCGAACTCGATAAACGCCACGCCGTTGCAGGCGCTGGGCGCCGGCGGATGGAACAACAATGACGGTGCAGCGGGTTGAGACTGCTGCTCCAGCAGCGCGCGGGTTTGCTCCTCCAGGTGCAGCAACGAACGCAGGCCATCGGCGGCGTTGGCCCGAGTGGGTGCGGCGCGAAACACGTCATTGAAAATCTCCAGCGACAGCGGGCCGGTGTAACCGCTGCGCAGGACCGCCGCGAGGAAACCCGCGCAATCGAATTCGCCCTGCCCCGGGAAACACCGGAAATGCCGACTCCACTCCAGCACGCCCATGTTCAGCAGCGGCGCGTCGGCCATTTGCACGAAGAAGATCTTGTCGCCGGGAATCTGCGCAATCCCGCTCGGATCTCCCTTGAGCGACAGCGTGTGAAAACTGTCGAGCAGCACACCGAGGGCCGGATGGTCGACCTGCCGGACCAGATCCCAGACCTGCTGCCAGGTGTTGACGTGACGTCCCCATGCCAGGCCCTCATAGCCCACCCGCAGTTGACGCGCACCTGCCCGCTCGGCGATCAACCCAAGGTCATCGAGCAGTACGTTTCGCTCGCCCAGTGAGTCGCTGGCGGTGTTGCTGCAGACCAGCACCAGGTCAGTGCCGAGTGCCTGCATCAGGTCGAATTTGCGTTCGGCGCGGTCGAGGTTGCGCTGCAGGTGCTCGCGGCGACAGCCTTCGAAGTCACTGAACGGTTGAAACAGGGTGATAGCGATGCCCAGATCTGCGCACAGCTGCCGCACCTGACGCGGGCTGCCGTTGTGATTGAGCAAGTCGTTTTCAAAGATTTCTACGCCATCGAAACCTGCTGCAGCAATGGCTTCGAGCTTTTCCGGCAGGGTGCCGCTCAAGGAAACAGTGGCGATCGAGCGCTGCATGCGGGGGGAATCTCCTGAATAATCACATGGCCACCTGGCGTCGATGAGGCTCGAACCTGGCGGGCGTTCGTGGGATTATTCGCGCCGTTGGACACGACATCAAATGAAATGAACCATACGGTTAGTTGTATGACGCTTTGCAGGGCCACTGCCCTGGCCGCGCGGACACCACCATAACAATTTCAAAACAGGCTTGATGCTTATGCGTTCCCCTTCTGCTTCGCCTGCCCCGGTCGCCTCCCGCCCTGCGCCGCCCCATGCCGGCATGAACGACAAGATTCGCGGCGCCCTGGCCGTCGGCAAAACCCGTTGGGGCATGCTGGCACTGGTGTTCTTCGCCACCACCCTGAACTACATCGACCGCGCGGCACTGGGCGTCATGCAGCCGATTCTCGCAGAGCAGATGAGCTGGACGGCGATGGATTACGCCAACATCAACTTCTGGTTTCAGGTCGGTTACGCCATCGGTTTTCTGCTGCAGGGGCGTTTCATTGATCGGGTCGGCGTCAAGCGCGCGTTCTTCCTCGCGGTGCTGCTGTGGAGTCTCGCCACGGGCGCCCACGGTCTGGCGACATCAGCGGCGGGCTTCATGGTCTGCCGGTTTATTCTGGGCCTGACCGAAGCCGCCAATTACCCGGCCTGCGTCAAGGTCACCCGGGTGTGGTTCCCGGCCGGAGAACGCGCCGTGGCCACCGGCATTTTCAACGCCGGCACCAACGTCGGCGCGATGGTCACGCCTGCGTTGTTGCCGCTGATCCTGACCGTGTGGGGCTGGCAGGCGGCGTTTATCTGCATGGGCTCGCTGGGGCTGGTCTGGGTCATCACCTGGCGGCTGACGTATTTCAATCCCCACGACCATCCGACGGTACGTGCCAGTGAGCGCGCCTACATCGACAGCGATGCCGACCCTGAAACGGAGCCTGAAGGGGAAAAGGTACCGCTCTCGCGCATCCTGAAAATGCGCGGCACCTGGGCCTTTGCCCTCGCCTACGCCCTCACCGCGCCGGTGTTCTGGTTTTACCTGTACTGGCTGCCGCCGTTTCTGAATCAGCAATACAACCTCGGCATCAGCGTGACGCAGATGGGCATCCCGCTGATGCTGATCTGGCTGACCGCCGACTTCGGCAGTGTCGGGGGCGGGATCCTGTCTTCGTGGCTGATCGGCCGGGGCATGCGGCCGATGACCGCACGCTTTCTGTCGATGCTGGTGTTCGCGCTGACGATCATTGGCGTGGTGTTCGCCGCCAACGCCAGCGGTCTGTGGGTGGTCGTCACGGCGATCGCCCTGGCGGTGGGTGCGCATCAGGCCTGGACGGCGAACATCTGGAGCCTGGTCATGGATTACACGCCCCGGCACATGATCAGCACGGTGTTCGGCTTCGGCGGCATGTGCGCGGCCATCGGCGGCATGTTCATGACGCAGATCGTCGGCGCGGTCCTCACCGCGACGCAGAATAACTACAGCGTGCTGTTCACCCTGATCCCGGTGATGTACTTCATTGCGTTGATCTGGATGTATTTCATGGCGCCGCGCAGGTCATGAACCCGCCGTCGTCAACCGCCCTTCTTGCGCTGCTGCCACGCCGCCGCCAGGCCGCTGAGGCAGATGATCGCGATGCCGGCCTGGGCGACAAGGGATGGCGAATGGTTGAACACGATGTAGCCCCACAAGCCGGCGAAGACGATCTGACAGTACCCGAACGGCGCCAGCATGGCCGGTGCAGCGAAGCGGAAGGCCTGGGTCAGCATCAGGTGCGCAACCATGCCGCAGGTGCCCAGCGCCAGCATGAACGGAATGTGCTTCCACTCCGGTGACTGCCAGAAGAACGGCACGATGGCGCTCATCAGCAGGCTGTTGAACAGACCGGCGAAGAAGTTACTGGTGGTCGGGCTGTCGTGGGCCGCGACCAGACGGGTCAGCAACTGGTAGCAGGCGAAGCAGAACGCCGAGCCCAGCGGCAGTAACACCGCCGGCCGAAACAGCTCGCCGCCGGGGTGCACGATCACCAGTACCCCGCTGAAACCCACCAGCACCGCGATCCATTGACCGCGACTGACCGTCTCTTTGAGCAGCGGCACCGACAAGGCCGTGACCAGCAGCGGCGCGAGAAAGTTGACCGCCGTCGCTTCGGCGATCGGGATGAACATCAGCCCACTGGTGAACAACAAGCTCGTGCCCAGCAGGCACACCGCGCGCAACGCCTGCAAACCCGGGCGCTTGGTACGCAGCACGCGCAGGCCCGCCGAGGGCATGAAAATGCACGCCATCAGCCCGGTGTGCACCACATAGCGCACCCAGACCACCATCATGATCGGGTAGATGCCGGAGAGGTATTTGGACAGCGTGTCATGACTGGAGAACAGAAAGGTCGCAAACAGAATCAGTGCGATGCCCTTCAATGGCTGGTTGACGCCGGAGAGCGGCGTGCTGGTGGTGCTCATCTGCGTTCCTTTGGCCGTGCGTGAATGCGGGTCTGTCCCTTGCCGTGTCGAGCGCCGGCTTTCGTTCGAGGCGTCCAGCGTCAGCAAGAATATAGAAGGCGTCGCCGGAGCACCAAGCAAACATGACCGCCCGGGTGTTTTTCTGACCGTCTGGATCAGGCCTTTCCGCTTGCCCGGATTTGCCGCAGACTGCCGCTCTCGTTGACTCGGAACGGACGCTCAGTGGACCGCATTCAGGAAATGACCCTTTTCGCCGCCGTTGCCGAAGGCCCCAGCTTCGCGGCGGTGTCGCGCAACCTGAACGTGTCCACGGCCACCGTCACCCGGGCCGTCGCGCAGCTGGAAGCACGGCTCGGCACCTTGCTGATCGTGCGCACCACCCGGCAGCTGCGCCTGACCGAAGCCGGCGTGCGTTTCGCCGACGATTGCCGGCGCTTGCTGGCCGATCTGCAGGAGGCCGAGAGCGCCGCCGCCGGCATCCATGGGACGCCGCGTGGGTTGCTGACCGTTACCGCGCCGCAAGTGTTCGGCGACCTGCACGTCACGCCGGTCATGACCGAGTACCTGAACCAGCATCCCCAGGTGCAGATCCGCGGCCTGTTAATGGACCGAATCGCCGGGCAGCTGGAAGAAGGCATCGACGTCTCGGTGCGCATCGGCGAGTTACCCGACTCGTCGATGACCGCCATTCAGGTCGGCAGCGTCCGGCGCATGGTCTGCGCCTCCCCCGCTTACCTCAAGGCCCATGGCACTCCCCGGCATCCCCACGAGCTCATCGAGCGCGAAACCGTTTCCGTGATGATTACCGGCCGCAGCCCCGCGTGGACCTTCCGCATCGACGGCCAGCACCAGGACGTGAAGGTGCAATCGCGGTTGGCAATGACCTCGTTCACGGCGTCCACTCATGCCGCCCTTGATGGCTGGGGCCTGACTCAGGTGCCGTCCTACCAGATTCGCCGACACCTGCAGGCGGGCACGTTGCGCGCCGTGCTCGAAGACTTCGAGGTCACGCCGATGCCGGTTTACGTGGTCTACGTCGAAGGCCGAAGAGGCTCATCCAAAGTGCGCTCGTTCGTTGATTTCTGCGTTCAGCGTCTGCGCGCGGACCTGGCGTACAGCGCCGGGCGAGTTTGAGTGCGGGCACAGGTCCGCAGCCCAGCCTCGGCCCACCGGCCGAAATAGGGTTAGAGTAGTCACGCTGGCTCCGCCGTCCCTCGCCTGACCGGCAACGGAATCGGGGCGCTTTCCATCAATTGTCTGAAGGAAGATCCGCGTGAATCCATCGTCTCACCCAGCGAACATTGCCCAATTGATCGTCGACGCCATGGGCGCCGGTCAGAAAATCACCGACATCCGCCCGGAGTACGTGCCCGCCGACGTGGCCGGTGCCTACGCGCTGCAACGCGAGATTCTGCGCCTGCGCGAGACCTCAGTGGGCGGCTGGAAGGTCGGCGCCAAATCGCCGACCGGGCCTATCAATGGCGCGCTCCTGCCGGACGACGGTATTTTTGCCAGCGGCAGCCAGGTGGAGTGCATCGACTATCCGTCGCCGATTCTGGAACTGGAGATCGCCTTTCGGCTGGGTCGCGAATTCGCTCCTCGCGATGAGGCGTATTCGGATGACGAAGTGCTGGGCAGCATCCAGACGATGGGCGCGACCATTGAAGTGGTGTCGAGCCGCTTTGACGCCTGGCCGAAGATCGAACCGCTGCTGGCGTTGGGCGACCTGCTCAACCACGGCGCGCTGATTGTTGGCGAATTTGTTGATTACGATGCCAGCTTCCCGTTTGTCGAGCCTGCGCTGAGCTTTACCTATGGCGACGAAGACATCGTGCCGGGGGACGGGGCGAATCCGGCCGGTGACCCTCGGCGCTTGCTGCCGTGGCTGGTCAATCACCACACGCAGAACGGGCTGAGCGTGACGCCGGAGATGGTGATCACGACCGGTTCCTATACCGGGATGTACAAGACCCGCGGGCCGGGTCTGGCGGTGGGCGAGATTCGCGGGCTGCCGGTGGTGTCGGTGGAGTTGATTTAGGTTCCTGGGTCGCCAATGGCAGGACCGGCTTCAGCCGGGAAGACGTCTGTGCATTCAACCTATCTTTAGCGCCGGTTACGGCCCCTTCCCGGCGGAAACCGGTCCTACCAGGAATTGCGTTACGGCACATCGTTGCGTCGGGCGCGGAGTTGTAGGACCGGCTTTAGCCGGGAAGCGTTTGATTGAGGTGCCAGGGGAATGACGGCTCACCCCTGCCGCCAATACCCCGGTCGGTTGTACACCTCTTTCAGAAACGCGATGAAAAACCGCACCTTCGCCGGCAGGTAATGCTGCTGCGGGTAAACTCCCTGGATGTCGTAACTGGGCAATGCGAATTCATCCAGCACGGTGACCAGCGCGCCGCTCTCCACTGCGTTCTGAATCTCCCACGTCGAGCGCCAGCTCAGGCCCAGCCCGCGCTTGGCCCAGTCATACAACAGCTCGCCATCGTTGCAGTACAGATTGCCCGCGACCTTGATCGCCACCGGCCTGCCCTCGCGCTGGAAGGTCCAGCCGCGATGCTGCCCGCCCTGCAGGTTGAACGACAGGCAATTGTGCTGCGCCAGGTCCTCAAGCAGCCGGGGGAATCCGTGCTCCGCGAAATAGGCCGGTGAGCCACAGACCACGCGTTTGTTGGCGTACAGCTTGATGGCGACGTAGTTGGGGTCGAGCACCTCGCCGATGCGGATGCTCATGTCATAACCCTCACGCACCAGATCCACCACGTTGTCAGTCAGGTTGAAGGACAGCTGCAAATCCGGAAACCGCGCCTGAAATTCCGGCGCATGGGGCGCGACGTGCTGGCGGCCAAACCCTGCCGGTGCCGAGACCACCAGATGGCCCCGCACGCTGCTTTCGTTCTCGCTGATGCTGGCGTCCAGTTCCTCGAATGATTGCAGCACCAGCTTGGCGTTCTCCAGGTACGACTCGCCCGCATCGGTCAGGGTCAGCCCCCGGGTCGAGCGATGAATCAGCTTCACGCCCAGCCGTTCCTCCAGCGCACTCAGCCGCCGGCCCATGATCACCGGCGTCACACCCTCCACCAGCGCAGCGGCGGCGAAACTGCCACGGGTGGCCACCAGGACGTAGCTGCGCAATTCCGTGTAGCGATCCATTCGATACTCCAGATACCGATAGAGCGGATAAAAACAGCCATTCACAAAGCATCGGATTCAAATCAGGCTGCTTACGTACAAAAACTACCGAGTTCAGGAGACTAACAAATGACCGTCATGAGAGCCATCGAAGCCGCCGTTCTGGTGATGCGTCGCGAAGGCGTCGACACCGCCTTCGGAATTCCCGGCGCCGCGATCAACCCGCTGTACGCCGCCTTCAAGAAACTCGGCAGCATTGACCACGTGCTGGCGCGCCACGTCGAAGGCGCTTCGCACATGGCCGAGGGTTACACCCGTGCCATCGCTGGCAACATCGGCGTGTGCATCGGTACGTCGGGCCCGGCCGGCACCGACATGATCACCGGTCTCTATTCAGCCTCCGCCGACTCGATTCCGATTCTCTGCATCACCGGCCAGGCACCCCGTGCACGGATGCACAAGGAAGACTTCCAGGCCGTGGACATCGCCAGCATCGCAGCCCCGGTGGCCAAATGGGCAACCACCGTCATGGAACCCGGCCAGGTGCCGTATGTGTTCCAGAAAGCCTTCCAGTTGATGCGCAGCGGCCGGCCCGGCCCGGTATTGATCGACCTGCCCTTCGACGTGCAGATGGCCGAGATCGAATTCGACATCGACGCTTACGAACCGCTGCCGGTGGTCAAACCCCAGGCCAGCCGCAAGCAAATCGAAAAAGCCCTGGCGATGCTCAACGCGTCGGAGCGTCCGCTGATCGTGGCCGGTGGCGGCATTATCAACGCCGATGCGTCGGACGCGCTGGTGGAATTCGCCGAGCTGACCGGCATTCCGGTGATCCCGACCCTGATGGGCTGGGGCACGATCCCCGACGATCATCCGCAGATGGCCGGCATGGTCGGGCTGCAGACCTCCCACCGCTATGGCAACGCGACAATGCTGGCGTCCGATCTCGTCCTGGGCATCGGCAACCGCTGGGCCAACCGCCACACCGGCACCGTCTCGGTGTACAGCGAAGGGCGTACCTTCATCCACGTTGACATCGAGCCGACGCAGATCGGCCGCGTGCTGACGCCGGATCTGGGCATCGTTTCCGACGCCGGCGCAGCGCTGGCGATGTTCATCGAAGTGGCGCGCGAGTGGCACACCGCCGGCAAACTGAAGGACCGCAGCCACTGGCTCGCCAGCTGCCAGGAACGCAAGCGCACGCTGCAGCGCAAGACCCATTACGAGAACATCCCGGTCAAGCCCCAGCGCGTGTACGAGGAGATGAATCAGTACTTCGGCAAGGACACCTGCTACATCAGCACCATCGGCCTGTCGCAGATTGCCGGCGCGCAATTCCTCCACGTCTACAAGCCGCGTCACTGGATCAATTGCGGACAAGCCGGCCCCCTGGGCTGGACCCTTCCGGCGGCGCTGGGCGTGGTCAAGGCTGACCCGAATCGCCAGGTTGTCGCGCTGTCAGGGGACTACGACTTCCAGTTCATGATCGAAGAATTGGCCGTCGGTGCGCAGTTCAAGCTGCCGTACATCCATGTGGTGGTGAACAACTCCTACCTGGGCCTCATTCGTCAGGCCCAGCGCAACTTCGACATCGACTACTGCGTTCAGCTGGCGTTCGACAACATCAACGCGCCTGAGCTGGAAGGCTATGGCGTCGATCATGTTGCGGTTGCCGAAGGCCTGGGCTGCAAGGCGATCCGCGTGCTTGACCCGGCGCACCTGCAGGCCGCCTTCGCCGAGGCCACGAGGCTGATGCGGCAGCACCGCGTGCCGGTGGTGGTGGAGATCATTCTCGAGAGGGTCACCAACATTGCGATGGGCACCGAGATCAACGCTATCAACGAATTCGAGTCCCTGGCCGAAACCCGCGCCGACGCCCCTACCGCCATCAGCCTGCTGGATTGATCGCCCCCGTTATTCAAGAAACAGAGCCCAGCACAAGAAGGAGTACGTCATGCCACGTTTATGCGCCAACCTGTCGATGCTGTTCACCGAACTTGAGTTTCTGCACCGCTTCGAAGCCGCCGCCGACGCCGGTTTCAGCGGTGTCGAATACCTGTTTCCCTATGACTTCAGCTCTGCGCAGATCAAGGCCGAGCTGGACCGCAACCGACTCACCCAAGTGCTGTTCAACCTGCCGGCCGGGGACTGGGCCAAGGGTGAGCGCGGCATCGCCTGTCACCCCGATCGGGTCGAGGAGTTTTACGCCGGCGTTGACCTGGCGATCGCCTACGCCAAGGTCCTCGGCAACACCCAGATCAACTGCCTGGCGGGGATCAAGCCCCAAGGTTTCGACGACGGGCTGATCGAGAAGACTTTCGTCGACAACCTCAAGTACGCCGCCGACCGCCTGCAAGCCCAGGGCATCGATCTGGTCATGGAAATGATCAACACCCTGGACATTCCCCGGTTCTACCTGAACACCACCGCCCAGGCCCTGGCGATTCGCGAGAAGGTCGGCAGCCGCAATCTGTCGCTGCAATACGACATCTACCACATGCAAATCATGGAGGGCGACCTGGCCCGCACCCTCGAAAACCACCTGCCGGCGATCCGCCACGTGCAACTGGCGGACAACCCGGGCCGGCATGAACCGGGCACCGGCGAAATCAACTACGGCTTTCTGTTCAAGCACCTGGACCGGCTCGGCTATCGCGGCTGGGTCGGCTGTGAATACACGCCGCTGACCACCACCGAAGCGGGGCTTGGGTGGCTGAAAACCCATAATTTGATCTGAAGTCAGCGGCAAGCTTCAAGCTTCACGCATTGCCAGCCGGACGAACGCAGTCAGGCTTCTAGCTTGCGGCTTGAAGCTTGCCGCCTGCCGCTTGCTCCCCAACAACAACCAGAGGCACCTTCTATGGCTAACATCGGATTCATCGGCACCGGCATCATGGGCCTGCCCATGGCAGAAAACCTGCAGAAAGCAGGTCATCAACTGATCCTTTCCCGGCATTTCAGTGCCCCGCCCGCGTCACTGGTGGACGGCGGCGCCACGGTGCTGGCCAACCCGCGGGAAGTGGCGCAAGAGGCGGAGTTCGTCATCGTCATGCTGCCGGACACGCCGCAGGTGAATGACGTGCTGTTCGGCGAAAACGGTCTGAGCGAAGGCACCGGAGCCGGCAAGGTGGTCATCGACATGAGTTCGATCTCACCTTCGGCGACCAAAGCGTTTGCCGAGAAAATCAACGCCACCGGCGCGCAGTACCTCGACGCGCCGGTGTCCGGCGGCGAAGTCGGCGCCAGGGCGGCCACGCTGAGTATCATGGTCGGCGGCGAGCAGGCGACCTTCGAACGCGCCCTGCCCCTGTTTCAGGCCATGGGCAAGAACATCACCCTGGTCGGTGGCAACGGTGACGGTCAGACCGCCAAGGTCGCCAACCAGATCATCGTCGCGCTGAACATTCAGGCGGTGGCTGAAGCCCTGCTGTTTGCGTCGAAAAACGGCGCTGATCCGGCCAAGGTGCGCGACGCATTGATGGGGGGCTTTGCCTCGTCGAAGATTCTGGAAGTCCATGGCGAGCGGATGATCAAAGGCACGTTCAACCCGGGTTTCAGGATTGCGTTGCATCAGAAGGATCTGAACCTGGCCCTGGAAGGCGCGCGGGAATTGGGGCTGAACCTGCCCAACACTGCCAATGCCCAGCAAGTGTTCAGCACCTGCGCGGCGCTGGGTGGGAGTGGCTGGGATCACTCGGGGCTGATCAAGGGCCTGGAGCACATGGCGAATTTTTCGATTCGCGGGGATCACAGGCCTGACTGACTGGCATCGAGGGGTGTGTTGGCCATACCGGCCCCTTCCCGGCTAAAGCCGGTCCTACGACGCACACGCCGCTGATTCTCGTAGGACCGGCTTTAGCCGGGAAGAGGCCCGCCCTGCTCACACATCCGGCGCGGCAAACACGTCAATAAAAAAAGCCAGGCCTCCTCTCGGACAGCCTGGCTTTCTTCTACCACGGAGCTTCTAAATCATCCTGCAAAGCGATCAGAAAATATTGATCGGATAATCCGCAATCAAACGAAATTCCTTCACGTCGCCATCGGGCTGGTCGCCGTTGGCGGTGTGCCAGGCCTGACGCATGCGCAAGGACAAGTCCTTGGCCGGGCCGGACTGCACGACATACTTCGCCTCCAGGTTGGTTTCGTGGTGGTCGCCGTCATCGCCATAACCGGTGTACGTGCTGTTCGACGGAATGTGGGACCCATCGATGTCATCACCGTGGATATAACGAACCATGAAGCTCAAACCCGGCGCACCGTAACTTGCCATGTTCAGGTCGTAGCGCGCCTGCCAGGACTTTTCACCCGGCCCGTTGAAGTCGGAGTACTGCACCGAGTTGGCCAACAGGATCGAATCGCCAGTGTCGCCCCCGCCGTTATTACCAAAGGCCACATAATCGAATGGTGTGTCGCCATGCACTTTCTGATACGCCAGCGTCACGGTATGAGCGGTCAGGAATGAATAAGCAGCCGCCAGCGACCAGGTCGTGTTGTTGATATCCCCCGCCTTGGCGGCACCGCTGTCGTTGGTGCGGTAGATATTGAAATCGACGTTCAACGACTGCTGATCAGAGATCGGCAAGGTGTAGTTGGCATTGGCGTAGTACTGATGCCAGACGTCCTTGAGGTCCGAACCGTAAAGGCTGACCGAAAGATTATCGCTGAGCGCATATTTACCGCCCGCGTAATCAATGCTGCTGGCTTCAACGTTGGCATACGCCGCCCAGATGCCGTGATCATTGTTGGTCGTGACCGGGCCGTTGCTGCTGGTGAAATGACCGGCATCGAGGTCCAGATTGGCGATATCACTGCTCAGCAGGTTAAAACCGGTCGCGGTCTGCGGGAACAGGCGTGACCCCCCTGCGGCAAACACCGGCGCCTCGGGCTGCAGGTTGCCGTAGCGCAATTCGGTCTTCGAGATGCGCATCTTCAGCGCACCGCCGGCGGTGCCGAATTCATCCTGCGGATTGCCGTGGCTGTCCACGGGCAGGTTGCCGGTGCCGGTGGTCCCGCCACCGCCATCGAGCTTCAGGCCCCAATAACCGTAGGCGTCAATGCCAAAACCAACGGTGCCCTGGGTGAAGCCGGAACTGAAATTACCCAGCACGCCCTGGGTCCAATCCTTGCTGTCGTCCTTGCCGTTCTTGTTGTCCCGATTGAAATAGTAGTTCTTGAGATGAACAGTCAGACTGCTGTCGTCGACGAAGCCCTTGGCCTCCGATTGATCACTGACAACCGCTGCCGTTGCCAATTGACTGACACCCAGCGAAACCGCCAGCGTCATCAGATTCCATTTTACGAAAGTCATTGTTGTCCCCTGTCTCGATTAAAGCCCAGCGCGGGCGCCGCCTGGATGCGGGTCGCTGTTTGAAATTCATACGGTTCAGCGCTGGAGCGGGCGTTGCGGCAGATGGAAACGAAACACATATGCCAGTGACTGGACGGCTGTTCCAGCCAAAGGAGCACATTGATTATTGTTGACGCACATTCTACACACGGTAAAACACGCACTTGAAGGCCGAAAATCTTGTAGCACTATCCAACCGGCGGGGTTCCCAACCCGTCTTGATAGTCACTATCAACCTTCGTAATAGTCGAAAACTTTGAACGGATGTTACCGTCGTCGGCGATGAAGAACACGACTCGATTGCCGGATGACTCCGCAGCGTCAGGCAATCGAATCATGCTCCGCTTCATCATTCCTTTGGTAAGACTTTTAGCCACCTCACGCCAGTGCGGTGGCTTTTTTTATTCCTGGCGGGTCGAGCGTTCAAACAATTCGCCGGGAACATGAAGCGGTCGAAAAATTCCCTCTGAAAGTACCAACGGACACTATTGATTCGATAGGTAAATTCTCTAGGCAACGTCGTAGAAAGTCCGATATAAAGCGCACCAAGTAATGGCGTTCCAATATCATTAACGCCCCCCATTTCAGGTGCCTTTTATGTTCAAAAATCTTTCGATCGCCAAGCGCCTGGGATTGGGCTTCGGGCTTGTTCTCGCGCTGATGATTCTGGTCACGCTGGTTGGCGTTAACCGGGTCCGGCTAATGGAATCCGCACTGACCGACGTCAGTGAGGACGCCACCATCAAACAGCGCTACGCGATCAATTTCCGGGGCAGCGTCCATGACCGCGCCATTGCCCTGCGCGACGCCGTGCTGGTGCGCAACGACGCCGGGCTGGCCACGCATTTGCGTGACATCGAGCGCCTCGACGGCCTTTATCAGGCCTCCGCGGCGCCCATGGACCGCATCTACCAGACCAAAGGCGCGTCGCCCCGTGAGCAAGAGCTGCTGGCCAACATCAAAGCGGCCGAACGCACCTCCCTGAGCGCCACTGAAAAACTGCTGAAGCTGCGCCAGCAAGGTGAAATCGACCAGGCCCAGACGCTGCTGATGGAGCAAGTGTCAGGCGCCTACAAGGACTGGCTCGCCCGCATCAACGCACTGATTGACCTCGAAGAAGCGGCCATCAGTGGACACATCACTTCGGTACGGGCCACCGCCTCGCAATTCGCTTCGCTGATGTTGCTGGCGACCGGCATCGCCGTGGTGTTGGGCATCATTGCCTCGCTGCTGATCATCCGCAGCCTCAAATCGACCCTGGGCGCTGAACCCCATCAAGTGGCGGCTTCGATCCGTCGTCTGGCGGCCGGCGAGCTGACCGACAAGATCGAAACGGCCTACCCCGACAGCGTCATGGGCGCGCTCAAGGCGACCAATGTGCACCTGTCGGCCACCATCACCGAAGTGCGTTCGGCTGCGGCGGCGTTGACCCACTCTTCCGCACAGCTGCTGTCCAGTTCCGACAGCAACAGCGAGCAGATGCGCCTCCAGGCCAGCGAAACCCAGCATATGGCCGCTGCAGTCAATCAGATGGCGACCACCGTAAAAGAAGTGGCGAGCTACGCCAATCAGGCCGCCAGTGCCACCCAGACCGCCGACGACGAAGTCGAGAACGGCAAGCGCGTGGTCGAAGGCACCGCCCAGGCGATGGACCAACTGGCGCGCAAGCTGGAAAGCGCCGCTGACTCGGTCGGCCAGGTGTCCAGCGACAGCCGCGCCATCGAGAATGTGGTGGCGGTGATCAACTCCATCGCCGAACGCACCAACCTGCTGGCGCTTAACGCTGCCATCGAGGCCGCCCGCGCCGGTGAGGCAGGCCGCGGGTTTGCAGTGGTCGCCGACGAGGTTCGCTCCCTGGCCAACCGCACCCAGGAATCGACCCAGGAAATCCGCGACATGGTCGGCCAATTGCAAAACGGGGCGGTGAAGACCGCCGACCTGATGCGCGAAAGCCGCGAGATGGCCCAGCGCACGGTCGAGCAGACCCACGAAGCGCAAACCGCGCTGGTCAGGATCCGCCACGAAGTGGGCGCGCTCAACGACATGAACGCGCAGATCGCCAGCGCCGCCGCGCAGCAACAGGCGGTGGCCGACGACGTCAGCGTCAACATCAACCGCATCCACGATGCGGCGCTGGAAACCGCCGTCGGCTCCAATCAAGTGGCCCGCTCCAGCCGCGAGCTGTCGACCCTGGCCGAAGTGCTCACCGACCGCGTGAGCTTCTTCAAGGTCTGACCGCCCAGGGCTGCGTCGCGCAGGCGGCGCAGCCATTTGCTGCATGATCACTGCATCACTCGGCTCCCTTGCCTGCCCCCCCTACAGCGTCTCGATCCTGACGGCGCACCCGGCTTAATCGCTGGAGTCCTTCTGCACTTTCTGGTCTAGTAGCGATCCGGTCATCACGAGTCGACCGTCGTCGATTCCGTCATTCATTCGCTGCAACTGCCACCAAGCAAAGGTCCCGCCGATGTCTGCCCAACGTTTCAAACACGCCCTCTCCTGCCTGTCCCTGCTGGCCTGTCTGACCTCCACTGCAGCCTTCGCCCACGCCCATCTTGAAAGCCAGCAGCCCGCTGCCGACAGCGAAGTGAGCGCGCCCAAAGAGCTGCGCCTGGTCTTCTCCGAAGGCGTCGAAGCCACATTCACCAAAGTGGTCATCAGCCTGGACGCCCCCGATACGCCGACTGAAATCATCCAGACGCGTAATGTCGAAACCGATCCCAATAACCAGAAAGTTCTGATCGTGACCCCCGCCGTGCCGATGGTCCCGGGCAAATACAAGGTGGAATGGCACGCTGTGTCGGTGGACACCCACAAGAGCGAAGGCACCTACCGCTTTCAGGTGACGCCATAACCCCATGCACGAAGGACTGATCCTGTGCCGTTTCATCCACTTCGGCGCAGTGCTGTTGCTGTTCGGGGTCGGCGCGTTCCGCGGCCTGTTGTTTGGCCGGCATTTGCTGCCTTTTGAGGCCAGCCGGGCGGAACCTCGCCTGAGTCGACTGCTCGGCTGGCTCGCGGCCATCGCGCTGGTGAGCGCGATGGCCTGGTTGATGCTGACGGCTGCTTACCTGAGCAGCGACTGGAGCGGCGCGATCAATCCGTCCACCGTCGGGCTGGTGCTGGGCAGTACCTGGTTCGGTCATGTGTGGGTCGTTCATCTGCTGCTGAACGTGCTGGTTGTCAGCCTCAATCGCCGGGTGAACCCGGGCGCGCTGCTGGTCCTCAACACGCTGTTGCTGCTAACCCTGGCGCCGGTGGGTCACGGCGCCATGTTCGACGGTCTGAAAGGCCAGTTGCTGATCCTCAACCAAATGCTGCACCTGCTCGGCGTCGGCACCTGGCTCGGCGGTCTGTTGATGCTGGCCCTGCTGCTGAGGGCTGATGGTGGTGTCGATCTGGCCTGGGTGTTGCGGCGTTTCAGCGGCATCGGCTACGGGCTGGTGGCGGTGATCATCGCCACGGGCCTGATCAACGTTCGTGCACTCAGCGGCGGGTTCTGGCCTGAGCCGGCGTTTGCCGGGTTCGGCCTGGTGCTGGCCGTTAAAGTCACGATGGTTGCGGGGATGCTGGTGCTGGCAGCGCTGAATCGGCAGTTGGCCCAGGCCGCTGATTTGCCGGTGGCGCGCCTGCGGCTGAGCGTATTGCTGGAAGGCCTGTTTGGCGCGGGTGCGCTGGCGGCGGTCTCATTGCTGGGCACCTTGCCGCCGATGCTGGGCTGATTGAACAGGTTGGCCTGAAGGCAAAAGTTTGAACGCAAGACTCGGAGTGTCGCCTTCCATCACTGCGGCTAACGTACAGTCCAGTGAACCGTCAGAGAGCCGCCGAAATGAGCCCCCAGCCGAGTAATCCGTCCACCCAACCCGTCGAGCTCGACCCGCGCTGGAACGCCGTGGTGTCCCGGGACGTCAGCGCCGACGGGCAGTTCGTCTACGGTGTGCGTACTACGGGGGTGTACTGCCGCCCGAGCAGCAGCGCACGCTTGCCACGCCCGGAAAACGTGGTGTTCTTTGACAGTGCCACCGAGGCCGAAGCCGCCGGGTTTCGCCCCAGCAAGCGCGCCGCCGCCGACCGCACCGGCCTGGCTGAGCAGCACGCCGCCGTGGTCGCTGGCGCCTGTCGTCTGATCGCCGACGCGGAGTTGTTGCCGACCCTCGCCGAGCTCGCTGCCCACGCGTCCATGAGCCCCTGGCATTTCCACCGCGTCTTCAAAGCCGTCACCGGCCTGACACCCAAGGGCTACGCCAACGCCCACCGCGCCGACAAGGTACGCCACAAACTGACCGACAGCGGGCGTATCACCGACGCCCTGTACGATGCCGGTTTCAATTCCAACAGCCGTTTCTACGAGGCCAGCGCCGGACTGCTGGGCATGAGCCCCACCGACTACCGCAAGGGCGGCGCGGCGCTGGAGATCCGTTTTGCCGTCGGCGAGTGCTTTCTCGGTGCGATTCTGGTGGCTCAGAGCGCCAAGGGCGTGTGCGCCATTCTGCTCGGCGATGACCCCAATCGACTGGTGCAAGACCTGCAGGATCAGTTCCACAGCGCCACGCTGATCGGCGGCGACGCGGAGTTCGAGCGGCTGATGGCGGAGGTGGTGGGGTTTATCGAAGCGCCGAAGCTGGGCCTGAACCTGCCGCTGGATTTGCAAGGCACCGCTTTTCAGCAGCGGGTCTGGCAGGCCCTGGCGCAGATCCCGCCGGGCACTACCGCCAGCTACGCGCAGATCGCCCAACGGATCGGCGCGCCGACCGCCAGCCGCGCGGTCGCCCTGGCCTGCGGGGCAAACCGCATTGCCGTGGCGATTCCCTGCCATCGTGTGGTGCGCAGTGATGGCGCGTTGTCGGGCTATCGTTGGGGAGTGGAGCGCAAGCAGGCGTTGCTCACTCGTGAGGGTCAACAAAAGGAATCACAGTATTCACGCTGAGCTGTTTTGATCGGTTTCAGCCCAGCTCAAACGTCAGTTTCGCTGCTTTCGTAATGCTATCGATCCTCGCGGGTGTGCCACAGACGCAGCAAATAGATTGTGGAATTCGCTATCTCGTAGCGCATCTCGTAACAGCCGATCTGGATTCTGCGCACATCCCTCGGCTCAAATTCTTCCAAGCGTTCGCCTATGCGTGGGTTGGCGAGTAACGTAGTCGGTGCTGTCGTGAGTTGCTGCACGGTTCGTGCGGCGGCTGGCTGATTGACCGCTGCAAGAAACTCATACAGTCGGGCAATGTCGGAAAGCGCTTTGCTTGTCCACTTCAATTCCATCAGCGCGGGACCGGCAACGGCGTGTCGGTGCCAAGGCTATCAGCCCAGGCCTGAACGGCTTGGTGATCAATTACCCGGCCAGCATCAACGTCAGCCAATGCCTCGCGAGTCAGGCGACTCCGCTCTTCTTCCTGATCTATCCAGGCGGAAAGAGCCTGTTTGACGATCCAGTTTTTGGAGCGTTCCAGACGCTCTGCCATCAAATCGACTTTCTGTGCCAACGCCTCAGGAACGTGAGCCGTCACCGATCGGGTCTTTGCGGGGTTTGCCATGATGGGAGGGTCCTGACTAAAGAGTGATTCAAAGTTAATCATAGTGAGTCATTAAAAGTCGTCAAGAGTAGAGTCAGGTGTCGGAATGCGCTGTACGCCATCCGCTAGAAGCTTCCCGGCTAAAGCCGGTCCTACCACTGAAGCCGGGCATGCAAACGCCGGTAACAGCTTCTCGCTTGAGAAACCCTGACAGCGGCGTAAGGTCCCTGCACCGGATCTCACAAGGAGCATGGACGTGCCTTCGACTCTTCAAGCAGCGATAACCGACAACGCCCCCTCATTCTGGTTGATCGCCGACCAGCTCAATGCACGCAACGAAACCGAACGACTTGACTACATCCGCTCGGGCTTCCCGCCCGGCTGGGTCAAGGTGCTGCGCAATGCCTTCCGCCTCAGCAACAGTCAGCTCGAAGCCTTGCTGGCGACCTCGGTCTCGACCCTGGAACGCCGCCAGCGTCAGCAACGGCCGCTGGACATCGTCGGCTCCGAGCGCCTCGATCGGGTTGCCGCCCTCGCCACCCACGCCGCCGAACTCTTCGAAGACCAGAACACCGCCCGCCGCTGGATGGTTGCCTCCAACCGCGCACTCAACGGCCAGACACCCATCGCCCTCTGCGAAACCGAGATCGGCGCGCGCCAGGCACGCCGCGTGCTCAGCGCACTGCAGCATGGCGGGGTCGTCTGATGCAGGCCTGGAGGATCAGCAAGGACAGTGCCGCGAACGATCTGTCCGGCCTGGGCGCCGCGCAGTTCGGCGGGCGCTGGAATCACGCCGACCAGCCTGCCATTTACCTCGCGCTGAGCGCGTCAGGCTGCGCCCTGGACACGCTCATTCAATGTGCGAGCCTTCCGCAGCCGGGTTTCCAGCTCGTTCACCTGCAGTTGCCGGATGACCCGGGGCTGTATTGGCAACCGGCGCTGACTCAGTTACCTCCGGGTTGGGACGTCACACCGGCGGACCGCCCCAGCATGGATTTCGGCAGCGCCTGGCTGGAGCGGCGCGAGCAACTTGGTCTGATCGTGCCGTCCGCGACCATCACCCATACGCGCAACCTGCTGCTCAATCCTCGGCACTCCGCCATGGCGCAGGTCAGGGTGCTCGAGGTGCGCCCCTTCACCTGCGGCTGATCAGCGCTGGGTATCGACCACGATGCGCCCGCGCACCTGACCGTTCATGAGCCGGTGCGCGGTCTCAATCACCTCACCCAAGCCGATCTCGCGGCTGATCAGCGGCAGCAGCGACACATCAAGATCCCGGGCCAGACGCGCCCAGGCGTCAATGCGGTCCTGGCGCGGGCGCATGACGCTGTCGATGCCTGCGAGGGTCACGCCGCGCAGAATGAAGGGCGCCACCGACGCCGGAAAGTCCATCCCTTGGGCCAGACCGCAGGTCGCCACCGTGCCCCAATAGCGGGTGCTGGCGCAGATGTTGGCGAGGGTGTGGCTGCCCACCGAATCGATCGCCCCGGCCCAGCGCTCCTTGGCCAACGGGCGGCCGGGCTCGGCAAGGGTGGCGCGGTCGATGATTTCTGCGGCGCCGAGAGAGGTCAGGTAATCGCTCTCACTCAAGCGGCCGGTAGAAGCCACGACGCGATAGCCGAGTTTTGCCAGCAGCGCGATGGCGAAACTGCCGACACCCCCGTTGGCGCCAGTCACCAGCACATCGCCCTTGTCCGGCGTGACGCCGTTTTTCTCCAGCGCCATGATCGCCAGCATCGCCGTATAGCCCGCCGTGCCGATGGCCATGGCCTGTGCCGGCGTGAAGCCGCTTGGCAGCGGGATCAGCCATTTGCCCTGCAAGCGCGCCCTCTGCGCCAGCCCGCCCCAGTGCCCTTCGCCGACGCCCCAGCCATTGAGCAGCACCTGATCGCCCGGCTTGAAGTCCGGGTCGCTGCTGTCCTCGACCGTGCCGGCCAGGTCCACCCCGGGCACCATCGGAAACTGCCGCACGATCGGCCCTTTGCCGGTGATCGCCAGGCCGTCTTTGTAATTCAGCGTGCTGTGACTGACGCGCACGGTGACGTCGCCTTCAGGCAACTGACTGTCGTCGATGTCCGTCAGCTCGGCGCGGTAGCCGTTGTCGTCTTTATTGATCAGGATGCCTTTGAACATGCCGCACACTCCTATTTAGACCGCTCGTCTATAACCAGACCTGAAGACATCAGCGCGGCAACCCGCGCAGAAATCCGATGATGAAGGTATTGAGCGGCTGCTCGTTCTGCACCAGTCGAGCGCGTAACACGGCGCCCTCCCAGCCGATCCAGAAATACGCCGCCAGCTCTGAACAGTCGGTGCGCGCCGGCAGTTCCCCAGCCGCGATCGCCGCTTTGAAGCACCCTGTCAGGCGCGCCTGCCAGTCGAGGAAAACCTTCTCCAGCGCCTCACGGAAGCCCGCTGGCAGAACGCTCACTTCCTGGCCCATGTTGCCCACAAGGCAGCCCCGCCGAAAATCGTGGCGGGCGATATTGACCTTCGATGCCTGAACGAAGCCGGCCAGCCGTTCGAGCGGCGAGAGCGATTCATCCAGCAGCCAGCGGTCCAGGCGCCGGGCGAAGTAGCCGGCGTAGCTGTCGAGCACTGCGAGGCCGAACACCTCTTTGCTGGCGAAGTAATGATAGAAAGAGCCTTTGGGCACACCGACCCGCTTGAGGATGCCGTCGATGCCCGCGGCCATGAAGCCCTGCTCGGTCAGTACCTCAACGCCGCAACGGATCAGCGCCTCGCGGGTGTCGAAGTCATCGGGGCGTGCCACTTTCGGTGGACGGCCGGGGCGTCTGGGTTTTGCAATGATGTCGTTCATGGGGTTGCATATTAGACCGAGCGTCTATTAAATCAACCGCAACTTTGCATGCGCCGCTGTTCAGCGGCCTTTTCGCTACGGAGACTCTGCCGATGATCGCCTGGCCCGACACCCGCCTGCTCAAACTGCTGGACATCGAACTGCCCATCCTGCAAGCGCCCATGGCCGGTGCATCCGGCTCGGCGATGGCCGTCGCGGTGGGCAAAGCCGGAGGCCTGCCCTCGCTGCCCTGCGCCATGCTCACCCGCGCGCAGATTAGAGAGGAAGTCGCGCGGATACGCGCGGGCACCCATGCGCCGCTCAACCTGAATTTCTTCTGCCACTCGGCCCCGCCCGCCGACCCGCAGGCCGATGCAGACTGGAAACACCTGCTCAAGCCCTACTACGACGAACTGGGCGCCGACTTCGATGCGCCAACGCCCACGTCCAACCGGGCACCCTTCGACGAGGCCGCTTGCGCGCTGGTGGAGGAATTGAAACCTGAGGTGGTCAGCTTCCATTTCGGCCTGCCCGATCTCGCCTTGCTGGCGCGGGTTAAGGCCACCGGTGCGAAGGTGCTCTCCTCGGCGACCACCGTGGAAGAAGCCGTGTGGCTCGAGGCACGGGGTTGCGACGCGATTATCGCCATGGGCTACGAGGCCGGCGGCCATCGCGGGATGTTCCTCACCGATCAGTTGCACACCCAGGTCGGCACGATGGCGCTGGTGCCACAGATCGTCGATGCCGTGACGATTCCGGTCATCGCGGCCGGCGGCATTGCCGACAGTCGCGGGATCGCCGCCGCGTTCATGCTCGGCGCCTCCGCCGTGCTAGTGGGCACCGCCTACCTGTTCACCCCGGAAGCCAAGGCCTCGGCGCTGCATCAGGCGGCATTGAGCCGCGCCCGGGACAGCCAGACCGCCATCACCAACATTTTCACCGGTCGCCCGGCCCGGGGCATCGTCAACCGCATCATGAAAGAGATCGGACCCATGGCCGCTGCCGCGCCGGCCTTCCCCACCGCGGGCGGCGCACTGATGCCCCTGCGCAGCAAAGCCGAAGCCCGTGGCGACGACGGCTTCATGAATCTTTGGGCGGGTCAGGCGGTGGGCATCAAGCACTCGCTGTCCGCAGAAGAACTCACCCGGACGCTGGCCATCGGCGCCCTTGAGCGGCTGGCCGGGCGCTGAGCCGATGATACAGACGTCGATTTAAAACGGAGCGCGGCACGATCCCGCTTCCGCGCGGAGGAGACTCGCTATATATTTCGCTGCATAGCGTTTGACCGGCGTCCGGTTGGCGTTCTTCCTCATTCCGTTTGCTAGCCCGGAGCCTGTCCATGCGCGCAGTTTCAAACCGCTTCACCGTCACCGCCCTGGTCATCGCCTGTGCCGCGCTGTCATCGGGCACAGCGTTCGCCGATGAGGTCCAAGTGGCCGTTGCCGCCAACTTCACGGCGCCGATCCAGGCCATCGCCCAGGACTTCGAAAAAGACACCGGTCACAAGTTGGTCGCTTCTTTCGGCGCGACCGGCCAGTTCTACACCCAGATCAAAAATGGCGCGCCGTTCGAAGTGTTTCTCGCCGCCGATGACGCCACGCCCGCCAAACTTGAGAGCGAAAACGAGACCGTGAAAGGCTCGCGCTTTACCTACGCGGTGGGCACCTTGGCGCTGTGGTCGGCCAAAGACGGCTATGTGGACGACAAGGGTCAAGTGCTCAAGGACGGCAAATTCGAACACCTGTCCATTGCCAATCCGAAAGCCGCACCCTACGGCCTCGCCGCCACCCAGACACTCGACAAACTGGGCCTGACCGACGCAACCAAAAGCAAGGTCGTCGAAGGCCAGAGCATCGCCCAGGCCTATCAGTTCGTGCAGACTGGCAACGCCCAGCTGGGTTTCGTCGCCCTCTCCCAGGTGTTCAAGGACGGCAAGCTGACCGGTGGCTCGGCGTGGATCGTGCCGGCCAATTTGCATGAGCCGATCAAGCAGGACGCGGTGATCCTCAACAAGGGCAAAGACAACGCCGCCGCCCAGGCGCTGATGGACTACCTCAAAGGCCCGAAAGCCGCCGCCATCATCAAATCCTACGGGTACCAGCTGTAAATGCTGCTGGGCAGTGCAGACCTCGCGGCCATCTGGCTGACGCTGAAACTGGCGTCCCTGACCACTGTGATTCTGCTGATCGTCGGCACGCCCATCGCGCTGTGGTTGTCGCGCACCCGCTCTTGGCTGAAAGGCCCCATCGGCGCGATCGTGGCCCTGCCTCTGGTGCTGCCACCCACGGTGATCGGCTTTTATCTGCTGCTGTTGCTCGGGCCGAACGGCGCGGTCGGGGAGCTGACCCAGAGCCTGGGGCTCGGCACGTTAACCTTCAGTTTCAGCGGGTTGGTGATCGGCTCGGTGCTGTATTCCCTGCCGTTCGTGGTGCAGCCCTTGCAGAACGCCTTCGTCGCCATCGGTCCTCGCCCCCTTGAAGTGGCGGCCACGCTGCGCGCCGGTCCTTGGGACACGTTCTTCTCAGTGATTCTGCCGCTGGCGCGCCCCGGCTTTATCACCGGGGCGATTCTGGGTTTCGCCCACACCGTGGGTGAGTTTGGCGTGGTCCTGATGATTGGCGGCAACATCCCGGAAAGAACCCGGGTCGTGTCCACGCAGATCTACAACCACGTCGAAGCGATGGAGTACGCCCAGGCCCATTGGCTGGCCGGGGCGATGCTGGTGTTTTCCTTTGTGGTGCTGCTGGTGCTGTATTCCAGCGGCAAGGCGCGTTCGGCGTGGAGCGGCGCATGAGTGCGAAGATTGAAGTGCGGCTGCAGGTGAATTACGCCGAGTTCGTTCTCGACGTCGACCTCCACTTGCCCGGTCGCGGCGTCTCGGCGTTGTATGGCCATTCCGGCTCCGGCAAAACCACCTGCCTGCGCTGCATCGCCGGGCTGGAAAAGGCGGCCGACGGCTATATCCGCGTCAACGGCGAGGTCTGGCAGGACAGCGCCAACAACGTCTTTCTGCCCCCGCACAAACGTCCATTGGGCTACGTGTTTCAGGAAGCCAGCCTTTTTCCGCACCTCGACGTCGAGGGCAATCTGCGCTTCGGGCTGAAGCGCATTCCCGAGCGCGACAGGCGTATTACGTTGCAGCAGGCGACCTCGCTGCTGGGCATCGATCATTTGCTCCAGCGCGCGCCCGATAGGCTGTCCGGCGGCGAGCGTCAACGGGTCGGGATCGCCCGCGCGTTGCTGACCAGCCCGCGCCTGCTGCTGATGGACGAACCCCTGGCGGCGCTGGATGCGCAACGCAAAAGCGAAATCCTGCCGTACCTAGAGCGCCTCCACGACGAGCTGGATATTCCGCTGATTTACGTGAGTCACGCCCAGGACGAGGTGGCTCGACTGGCCGATCATCTGGTATTGCTCAGCGACGGTAAAGCGCTGGCCAGCGGCCCCATCGGCGAAACACTGGCGCGGCTGGATCTGCCGCTGGCGATGGGCGACGACGCCGGCGTGGTGATCGAGGGAAGCGTGCAGGCGTACGATGCGGCCTATCAACTCATCACCGTCCGTTTGCCGCGCAGCGAACTGAGTATCCGCGTCGCCCATTCCGCGTTGCTGCCCGGCAAACCCCTGCGCCTCAAGGTGCAGGCGCGGGACGTGAGCCTCAGCCTGCAACCCGACGCTCAAAGCAGCATCCTCAATCGCCTGCCGGTGACCGTCATCGAAGAGATCGCCGCCGACAACACCGCCCATGTGCTGGTCCGCCTCGATGCCGACGGCTCGCCGCTGCTGGCGCGGATCACCCGCTACTCCAGGGATCAGCTGCAGCTGGCGCCTGGGCAACGACTGTGGGCGCAGATCAAATCAGTCGCGCTGCTGGCGTAGGCGAGCAATCACCCGTCCCATTCATCAGGTATGCAATTAGTCGGCACGACTGCGCAGCGCAACGGTCAATGCAAAAAGACCCGCATTCAGGACTGCCTTTCATGCCGGACACAATCCACAGCGAAGACCTGCCCAAAGATCTGCATTACGTCGACGACAGCCAGCCCGGATTTACCCGCAAGATTCTGCGCGGCAAGTTCGCCTACTTCGACACCGACGGCCAGCGCATCCGCGACGAGAACGTGATCAAACGCATCAACGCGCTGGTGATCCCACCGGCGTACACCGACGTGTGGATCTGTGCCGACCGCCAGGGCCATCTGCAAGCGACAGGCCGTGACGCTCGCGGACGCAAGCAGTACCGCTACCACCCGCGCTGGCGCGAGATTCGTGACGAGAACAAATACTCGCGGATGATTGCCTTCGGCCAGGCGTTGCCCAAGGTGCGCAAGCAGCTGGAAACGCAGCTGGCCAAACCCGGCATGGGCCGCGAGAAGGTCATGGCGGCGGTGCTGTCGTTGCTCGACCAGACGCTGATCCGCATCGGCAACAGCCAGTACGCCCGGGACAACCGCTCCTACGGCCTGACCACGCTGCGCAACAAACACGTCGACGTGAAGGGCAGCAAGATCTACTTCGAGTTTCGTGGCAAGAGCGGCGTCGAGCACCGGCTCAGCGTCACTGACCGGCGCTTGGCGAACATCATCAAGCGCTGCATGGAATTGCCCGGCCAGAACCTGTTCCAGTACCTGGATGACGACGGCCAGCGGCATACCGTGTCCTCCCACGACATCAACCAGTACTTGCACACCCTCACCGGCGCCGATTTCACAGCCAAGGACTACCGCACCTGGGCCGGCAGCGCGATGGCACTGGCGACCCTGCGCAAGCTGCACTGGGAGCCGGAGGCAGACGCGAAGAAACACGTCGTGTCCATGGTCAAGGAGGTCGCGCGGCTGCTGGGCAATACCCCAGCGGTCTGCCGCAAGTGCTACATCCACCCGGCCGTGCTGGAAGCCTTCGCGATGGGCGAACTGTCCAAGCTGCCGCGCATCCGCCAGCGCAAGGGCCTGCGTCTGGAGGAAGTGGCGCTGGCCGGCTTCCTCCAGGGCCTGCAGGCCGCCGAGGTCATTCGTGAAGCATCCGAAGAACTGACAGGAGAAACAGCATGACCACCCACAGCGCGCATATCCCCGGCGAAAAACTCAACGACCCGGACGCACGCCCGGCTGACGTCGCCGATGACCGCGAGCGCACCGACGACGTGCGTGAAGACGAGCCGCTGACCGGCGGTGATCACGACGACGCCGGGCACACCCCCAAAGTGCCCCTCGCCGAGTAAACCGCTCCCGCTTTCCAGGATTCAAAGGCCTCACCCATGACCACACCGCCGCACCTGCCAGACGACGCCCGCCCTTCTTCCTTCACCGTCGACGCCGACCGCCCCGGATTCGTCCGGGTTCGCGGCGCCCGAGAGCACAACCTCAAGGACGTGGACGTCGACATCCCCCGCGACGCACTGGTGGTGTTCACCGGCGTGTCGGGGTCAGGCAAATCATCGCTGGCCTTCTCCACCCTCTACGCCGAAGCCCAACGCCGCTATTTCGAATCCGTCGCGCCCTACGCCCGACGCCTCATCGATCAGGTGGGCGTGCCCGACGTTGACTCCATTGAGGGCCTGCCCCCGGCCGTCGCGCTGCAGCAGCAACGAGGGACGCCGAGTACGCGCTCATCGGTCGGCAGCGTGACCACTCTGTCCAGCCTGATCCGCATGCTCTATTCCCGCGCCGGCACCTATCCGCCGGGGCAACCGATGCTCTATGCCGAAGACTTTTCGCCCAACCTGCCCCAGGGCGCCTGCCCCGAGTGTCACGGCCTGGGCCGGGTCTATGAGATTCCTGAAGAACTGATGGTCCCGGACGACTCTTTGACCATCCGCCAACGCGCGATCGCGGCATGGCCCCTGGCATGGGGCGGCCAGAACCAGCGGGACATCCTCGTCACCCTGGGTTACGACGTCGACACCCCGTGGCGCGACCTGCCGAAAAAGGATCGCGACTGGATTCTGTTCACTGATGAGCAGCCTAACGTGCCGGTCTACGGAGGGCTGACCCCGGAAGAAACCCGTCTGGCGATCAAGCGCAAACTCGAACCCAGTTATCAGGGCACCTTCACCGGTGCCCGCCGCTACGTGCAGCACACCTTTGCCACCACCCAGAGCGCGTTGATGAAAAAACGCGTGTCGCGTTTCATGCGCGGCAGCCCCTGCCCGTTGTGCGATGGCAAACGCCTGAAGCGCGAGGCCCTGTCGGTGACGTTTGCCGGCCTCGATATCGGCGAATTGGCGCAGATGCCGCTGCTGCGGCTGGCTGAAGTCTTGCGTCCAGTGGCTGCGGGCGTTTTTGAAAATGAAGATCGCGGCAGCGCTGTGCTGGATCGCGAGCAGATGGCCAAGGCGAAAAAGAAGCGGGTCACTGCAGGCGGTTCGGCCCACGACGCAGCCCCCGATGTGTGCGCGACACCGAACCTGTCTGTCGAGAAGCGCCTCGCCGCCCAACGCATCGCCCAGGACTTGCTGGCGCGGGTCAGCACCCTCACCGAACTGGGGCTCGGCTACCTGGCGCTGGATCGCAGCACGCCGTCGCTGTCATCCGGTGAACTGCAGCGCCTGCGCCTGGCGACGCAATTGGGCTCGCAACTGTTCGGCGTGATCTACGTGCTGGACGAGCCTTCTGCCGGCTTGCACCCGGCGGACAGCGAAGCGCTGTTCACGGCGTTGCAGCAGCTGAAGGCTTCCGGCAACTCGCTGTTCGTCGTCGAGCATGACCTGGAAACCATGCGCCGCGCCGACTGGCTGATCGACGTCGGCCCTGCTGCCGGCGAGCATGGCGGGCACGTGCTGTACAGCGGCCCTCCCGCAGGTTTGGCCGAGATCGAATCCTCGCAAACGGGCCGTCATCTGTTCGCCGAGCATTCCGCGCTGAGTTCGGCAAGAAGACAGCCGACCGACTGGCTGCGCCTGGAAGGCATTACCCGCAACAACCTCAATTCACTGAGCGCTGAATTTCCGCTGGGCTGCTTCACCTCGGTGACCGGCATCTCCGGTTCGGGCAAATCCAGCCTCGTCAGCCAGGCATTGCTGGAGCTGGTGGGCGCCGAATTGGGACGCCCTGTTGCGGAGGCCGAGGCGGAAGAATCCAGCCTGGAAGACGATGCGCCGCAACCCACCGGCGGGCACATTGCGGGCGGAATGAGCGCGATCAAGCGGCTGGTGCAGGTTGACCAGAAACCCATCGGCCGCACCCCGCGTTCCAATCTTGCGACCTACACCGGGCTGTTCGACAACGTGCGCAAGCTGTTCGCCGCGACGCCCGACGCGCAGAAGGCCGGCTACGACGCCGGACAGTTCTCGTTCAACGTCGCCAAAGGCCGCTGCGCGGTGTGCGAGGGCGAAGGGTTTGTCAGCGTTGAATTGCTGTTCATGCCCAGCGTCTACGCGCCCTGCCCGACCTGCCATGGTGCGCGCTACAACCAGGACACCTTGGCGATCAAGTGGAATGGGTTGAGTATCGCCGACGTGTTGCAGCTGACGGTTGAACAGGCGGTGGATGTATTCGCCGATCAGCCGGGGGTTGTCCGCTCGCTGACGGTGCTGCGTGATATTGGTCTGGGCTATTTGCGTCTGGGTCAGCCTGCGACTGAGTTGTCCGGCGGTGAGGCTCAGCGCATCAAACTGGCGACGGAGCTACAGCGCAGTCAACGCGGCGCCACCTTGTATGTGCTCGATGAGCCGACCACGGGCCTGCACCCCACCGATGTGGATCGCCTGCTGACGCAGTTGAATGCGTTGGTGGATGCGGGGCACAGCGTGGTGGTGGTTGAGCATGAAATGCGCGTGGTGGCGCAGAGTGACTGGGTGATCGACATCGGCCCGGGCGCTGGGGACAAGGGCGGGAATGTTGTGGCGTGTGGGACGCCTGAGCAGGTTGCCGAGGTGGCAGAGAGCCGGACGGCACCGTTTTTGCGCAAGATATTGAGGGGGTAAAGACGAAAAAGGCACTTGAGGTTGCCCTCAAGTGCCTTTTTTCTGAATGGTGCCCCGAGCCGGAGTCGAACCGGCACATCCTTTCGGACGACGGATTTTAAGTCCGGTGTGTCTACCAATTTCACCATCAGGGCGGTAGCACATATCAACCTCGACCTTCGCGAGCCATGTCGCGAGGCCTGCTGACAAGAGTGGGGAATATATACATCCCCAGCCTTTGAGGCAAGTTCAAAGCTTTCGGATTCAATTGGTTACGTTTGTTTACCGTTGCAGGCTCGATACCTGTCTATGCTTTCTCGCAGCTTAGGGTGACTCGTTGTCGCAGCTGTGCTGTTCCTTTCTTTTGACGAACCAAATGAGGTGTCTATGAAATCCGCTTTGTGGCTGGCCCTGATTGGGGCATTTACGGTGAGCGCTCAAGCGGCGTCGCTCAATGTCCCCATGAACCTGGTGAGCGCTGATGGCGCCCCACAGCCCGTTGGCAAGGTGACCATCAACGAGACCGCTTACGGGCTGGTGTTCACCCCAGATCTGAAATCTTTACCCGCCGGGATTCACGGTTTTCATGTTCACGAAAAGGCGAGTTGCGATTCGGGCGTGAAAGACGGCAAAAAGGTCGCGGCATTGGCAGCAGGCGGCCACTTCGACCCAGCGAAAACTGGCAATCATCTGGGGCCCTATGGCGAGGGCCACTTGGGTGACCTGCCAGCGGTCTACGTCAACGCCGATGGGGTGGCCAATTACCCTGTGCTCGCACCACGCCTGAAGAACATTGCCAATATCAAAGGCCACGCGCTCATGATCCATGTGGGCGGCGACAACCATTCGGATATGCCCATGCCATTGGGCGGCGGCGGTGATCGCATGGCGTGCGGTGTTATCTGACGGCACGCAAACCTACTTCACTAAACACTACCCACAAAAAAGCCCGTAAGACGTTGATCCTACGGGCTTTAAATGTGGAGGCAGAGGTCGGAATCGAATCGGCCTAAGCGGATTTGCAATCCAATCCTCTGGTGAATACTGATTATGCCTAATGCAAAGATTACATCTGAGTAAAACTAAACTCAAAAAAGAAACTTTGTTCCCCTGTAGGTACCATGCCAAAGGGCCCCTGGATGGTTATCACATCCAGGGGCCCTTTGGCATGGTACCTACAGCGCATTGTCTGTCAAGACATTTCTAACCTTAGAAGCTATTTCAAGCTAGGTTTCACGTTTGGCTGGATACGGTCAGATTTTGGCACTAAGTTTTATGCAGTGTGCAATTGCTGCTGAGTAGCTTCGAAGTGCCTAGTTTGGAATTGCATTAGCGCCTGAACCTTCAAACCCAGACCTTTATCCAAGCCCCATGAAAGAGCCAATCGATCTGCGCGCCCCTTCACAGTCACCTGATCAGCCTTATGGGCCACAACACGCTTGAGGGCCCGATTCGCTTCAAAGACGCGGGCCTCCGTAGCACACGTAAATTGAGTCAAGCGCTCCAACAAATACCCTGCTCTCCGCACCTCGACAGCGCTCCGCCTCACACGCAAAAATGAGTCAAGTGCTGAGTCTAAATTATCCGAGGAGTACCAAAAAGCGCGTGCAGCGCGAACGAGGACTGCATCATCAGCTTGATCAAGAGGTTGCTTTGTCAGCAGGTCCAAATCATCCGAGAGGACGGTGGCACTAGCGCGCTTCGTCGTCATCGTTCGTCTCCAGGTAGTCCGCAATAATATTACGAAGGATCGAGCTTGGGGGTTCCTTTTTGCCAACGTACACGTCAATAGCCTGTAAAGCTAGTCGATTGAGATCCGCGGCGGACATTAGGCCTCTTCGCAAAAGCTTTTCAATATCCTCGATGTCCTGTTCAGTGGCTCTTGCTAGCTTAGAGATAGCCAAATCCACCGGTGAAGCGATCATCACATGAATCGGCGAAGACTCACCAAAATCCCCAAGTCGTATCGCCCGCTCCAGATAGTCCTCGTGTAGAGGCCCCAGAGTGGTATTGAATGTTAGATCGTAGTTTAGAGCCAGCGTGCGACCTGTCGAAGGGTCTATAAACTCCTCGGGAGTCGCACCCAAGCTTGCGATTAGCTCATCCTTGCTGAGGGGGAGAGCATTATCAAAATAATACACCTCAGCATCAACATCTACAGAGACCCGATGACTCGTGTAAAGGTTAACCGCTACCCCGCCAAAGATAATGAGCTTGACTGAGCCCGGAGCAGCGCCCTCTACCTCTAGCTCCTCTTGGACTCCTTTGAACATAGCAACGACCGCCTGCCCCAGTGGTTGGGACGTGTCGACGTGTACGGGCAGTATATCTGGGATAGCTTTCATCAAAGGTCCGTCTTGGTGCGTTCAGATCCAATCGCGGTACTTGGCGCGATACCGCTTAAGCGCACGAATGTACCTCGAAACGCTCTAAATTTCGAGGGCGCAGTCCTTTGCAAGGCGGAATTGCTGGAATGAAAATGATCAATCTAGGGGAAATTGAGATGACGTCGAGGAGCTCCACGACTGTCCAATGGTCGCCCGGCAGGCAGGGGAATGCGCAACGCCTGCCCAAAGTTGCGGAACGTTTACTTTTTCACGGCCCACAAAAAAGCCCGTAAGACGTTGATCTTACGGGCTTTAATAGTGGAGGCCGAGGTCGGAATCGAACCGGCGTAAGCGGATTTGCAATCCGCGGCATAACCATTTTGCTACTCGGCCTCAAACGCTCAACGATCCAACCACTACCGCTAAACGCATACAAACTGGAGCGGGAAACGAGACTCGAACTCGCGACCCCGACCTTGGCAAGGTCGTGCTCTACCAACTGAGCTATTCCCGCTTTGTGTGGGCGCCATTCTATACACTCAAATGACCCCGTCAACCCCTTGATTTAAAAAAACTTATTTTTCATCGGTGGTCGTGCGCAGATGCGGCCATGCGGCGCGAAGGTATTGCACCATCGACCACAGCGTAAGGCCCGCCGCGATCATCAGCAGCACGTAACCCAACACCACCCAGAAGGTAAACGCAGGGGGGTTGGCCAACAGGATGACCAGCGCGAGCATCTGCGCAGCGGTTTTCCATTTGCCCAGGTTCGATACGGCGACTTGGGCTCGCGCACCCAGCTCGGCCATCCACTCGCGCAACGCCGAGATAACGATCTCTCGACCGATGATCACGGCGGCCGGCAAGGTCAGCCAAAGGTTGGCGTGAGCCTGCACCAGCAACACCAGCGCAACGGCCACCATCAGTTTGTCAGCCACCGGGTCGAGAAAGGCCCCGAACGGTGTGCTTTGCTCCAGGCGTCTTGCCAGATATCCGTCCAGCCAGTCGGTCGCGGCTGCCAGGGCGAACACCGAACTGGCGGCCATGTAGCTCCAGTGGTACGGCAGATAGAACAACAGAATGAAGATCGGAATCAGCAGGACACGTAATACGGTGATCAGATTAGGGATATTCATCGGCACAACTGGCTACGAGGTGAGCGAGCATTCTACTCGCTGTGCAGGTTTGCATAAATCGACTCTGCGAGCTTTTTGCTGATTCCCGGCGCCTTGGCGATTTCTTCGATGCTGGCACGGGACAATTCCTGAAGGCCGCCGAAGTGCTTGAGCAGGTCGCGGCGCCGGGTCGGGCCCACCCCTGCGACGCCTTCCAGGGTTGACGTTCGCCGGGTTTTACCGCGTCGCGCACGGTGCCCGGTGATGGCAAACCGGTGGGCTTCGTCGCGGATCTGCTGGATCAGGTGCAGCGCCGGAGAGTCGCCCTTGAGGGTGAACTCATGGGCCGCGTCGTTCAAGTACAACGTCTCGAAACCGGCCTTGCGCGTAGCGCCCTTGGCGACACCCAACAGAATCAGGTCGGGGATGGCCAGTTCGTTCATGACGTCGCGGGCCATGCTCAACTGGCCCTTGCCCCCGTCCACCAGCAAGATGTCCGGCAATTTGCCCTCGCCGTCCTTGATGCGGCTGAAGCGACGCGTCAGTGCCTGGTGCATCGCGGCGTAGTCGTCCCCCGCCGTGATGCCTTCGATGTTGTAGCGGCGGTAATCGGACTTGATCGGGCCCTCGGGACCGAACACCACGCACGACGCCACCGTCGCTTCGCCACTGGAATGGCTGATGTCATAGCATTCCAGTCGCTGCGGCGGCTCATCGAGCTTGAGCACTTGCGCCAGCGCTTCAAAGCGCGCGGTAACGTGCTGACGGTTGGCGAGCCGCGCCATCAGTGCCTGCTCGGCATTGGTCACGGCCAGTTGCTGCCAGCGCGCACGGGTGCCACGCACCCGATGGCTTATGATGATTTCGCGGCCGCGTGAAGCATCGATCGCGTCGATCAGCGCGGGGAAATCCTCGCTGACCACGTTAACGATGACCTCCCCCGGCAGTTCGCGCTCGCCCCCGCCCAAAAAGTATTGGGCCAGGAAGGCTGACATGACTTCGCCCACCTCCTCCTCGATCCCTACCTGGGGGAAGAAATTCTTGCTGCCCAATACCCGCCCGCCACGCACGCTGATCAAGTGCACGCACGCGCCGCCCGGATTGACGAACGCCGCCACGACGTCGACGTCGCCAGTGCCGCCGTCCATGCTCTGCTGGTCCTGCACGCGGCGCAGCAGGCCGATCTGATCACGCAACTCGGCGGCGTGCTCGAAATCGAGGTTCATCGCCGACTTTTCCATCAGCGCGTTGAGCTCGTCAGTGAGGGCATTGCTGCGCCCCTCGAGGAACATCACCGAGTGACGCACATCCTCGTTGTAGATCTGCGGCTCGACCAGGTTCACACAGGGCGCCTTGCAGCGCTTGATCTGATACTGCAGGCAAGGCCGAGTGCGGTTTTTGTAGAAGCTGTCTTCGCACTGACGAACGTGGAAGGTTTTCTGCAGGATGCTCAGGCTTTCGCGGATCGCACCGGCGCTGGGGTAAGGCCCGAAATAGCGGCCCTTGGCCTTCTTGGCGCCGCGATGAATGCTCAGCCGGGGAAATTCGCCGTCGGACAGGTGCACATACGGGTAGGACTTGTCGTCGCGCAACAGGATGTTGTACGGCGGACGCGACTCCTTGATCAGGGTTTGCTCCAGCAGCAGCGCCTCGGTTTCATTGGCGGTGATGGTGGTTTCAACCTGAGCGATCCGCGCGACCAGCGCACCGGTTTTCGGTGCATGGCCGGTCTTGCGGAAATAGCTGGCGAGGCGCTTCTTTAAATTCTTGGCCTTGCCGACGTACAGCAGCTTGCCGTCGATATCGAACATCCGATAGACGCCGGGGCGGCCACTGCAGGTGGACAGAAAAGCACTGGGATCAAACGGTTGGGTCATTTATGCGCTGGCGTCGACCATGCCATGACGGACGGCCAGCAGGGCCAGCTCCACGTCACTGCTAATCGACAGCTTCTCGAATATGCGGTACCGGTAGGTATTCACGGTTTTGGGGGACAGGCAAAGCTTGTCGGAAATCGTCTGCACTTTCTGGCAGCCGACAATCATAAGGGCAATCTGGATTTCCCGCTCGGACAACAGGTCGAACGGCGAATTGCTGGTCTGGGGCTGGAAGGATTTGAGCGCCAGTTGCTGGGCGATCTGCGGGCTGATGTAGCGCTGCCCGGCGAACACCAGGCGAATGGCCTGAACCATCTCGGTCAGACCGGCGCCTTTGGTCATGTATCCCGCCGCGCCCGCTTGCAGCAGGCGCGTAGGGAACGGGTCTTCTTCGCACACCGTGACCGCCACCACCTTCATATCGGGATGGCTGCGGATGAGTTTGCGCGTGGCTTCCAGCCCGCCGATGCCAGGCATCTTGACGTCCATCAGCACGACGTCGGGTTTCAGCTCGCGGGCCTTCTGCAACGACTCTTCGCCGGACTCGGCCTGTCCCACCACCTGCAAGCCTTCGATGTCGGCCAACATGCGCGTGATACCTGTCCGAACCAGATCATGGTCATCGACAACCAGCACCCTAATCAAGCAGACACCTCACCGAACAATGCGTGGCGACGACCCGCCACGTTAGCGAAAAGAAAGTAAGCGACCTGCTCTGGAGCACTGCGAGTGCATGTGTACCAGATGATCTACAAAGAGGTTCACACGCTATCATCATCGACCGCAAAACTTGATAAAAATCTTCAAACGCCCGACCGTTGCATCGCCCGGATTGCCTTATAACTTCCTGTCCGGGGCGTAACTGCTCTGATATTCCGCCAGGGTCGTGGTTAACCGGCAGATGGCATCCTGTTCCTCCTTTCCCAGGCTGCGGTAACTCCCCACCATCCATTCTTCGTTCTCGCTCAGGCCGACAATGGGCACCGGAGTGCGGGAACCT
>LIDZ01012554.1_pt1 | contig 64642 bp, 65 predicted proteins | sample 644651 | NCBI WGS metagenome assembly LIDZ01 (sample SAMN03856242, study PRJNA289617) | food metagenome | isolation source: wine grapes on drying loft during traditional withering process | host: Vitis vinifera cv. Corvina | place: Italy: Gargagnago di S. Ambrogio di Valpolicella | collected 2014-01 | reverse complement strand
TTGGACCGCAGGGTCCTGGGAGAGTAGGACGTCGCCAAGCAGCCAAGGACCACTGTTGATTTCGATCAATGGTGGTTCTTTTTTTGTTTTATGAATTTTTTCATGGACTTGGCTATAAAGACTTGAACGTAAGTGGAATTATTCGTCTTTACTGTTTTTATTCCAGATTTAACAACACAGGAGTTAGACTGAGTTGGATGTGTAGGTTGCTTCTTCTTGGTTAAAGGGAATCGGGAGGTAGTTCAGGCTAGGACCTGTATTGTTGCCTCTAGGCTCACAGAATGGGGTTATTAGAGAGCTCAGTTAAGTGAGAGTACTTGGATAAGTGACAAGATGGAATCCTTCAGAATGGAACAATGGAGATATTCGATGTGGCATACGGCTTACAGGATTGATTCCAGATCGAAGCTGAGTAATGTTACACCCAATAAGTGAGTATGTGGAGGATTCAATTGGTAATGATCATGTTCCTCGAAAGAAAAAAGTGTGGAAAAGCATTGATTTTACTGTGAAATTTAATACTTTTAATGTGTAAAATATATGGTGTTGATCATGAACTAAAGTTATTCGCAAGTGATAGGGTCTCCAGACAACTGGTGAAGAATGATTATGAAGGGTTGAGTGTGGGTTTTAAGGATGTACCTTATAAATTTGTATATTTAAGTAGATGGTAAGCCTTACGTCAGTCAAGTATCTCAGGAGGCTGATGAAGGATAGGCTCAATGCTAAATGTCCATGGAGAAACTGATAGAATTGTGTGATTCCTGTGAGCTTGAAAAAGAGTGTAACAGTTTTGTTACCGAAGGTTATAGCCTTGCAAGTATAATAATAAAGTAGAAATAGGATTAACCAACATTAGATTCATATGTGATAGTGTCTATAGAGCAGAAAACGATACATTCGCGGTAGTAGCGAAATGAAGTAAGGAGGACATTCATGCGTGGAATAACATGGCTGCGTGCTCTCGTTCTGTTGTTTAGCATAATGATCGTTCTAGTCGGATGTGGAAATGCGGATCCTTCATGGGTATCCTTTGAAGGTGCGGCGAATGAGAAGAGTTTCCCGGTACCTAAGGAAGGCAATAAGAAGGATCGTCCTGCCAACAATTCAGAAATGAATGTTGTTCGTTATTTTCTACCTGGACTTAAGGAAAGTGATGCATTTCCTGAAGTTTATTTAGAGACCATTGCAGAATGGGGATGGCAGGAGGAAGCAGACGAACAACGTGATGCGGTTCGAGTGTTTAAAAAAGATAAAAAAGTGGTACAGGTAACAGTAGAAGACGATTTTTTTGTTATAATGGTACCCAAAGCAACGGAAAAAGCAGCCATAAGAAGTTTGGAAAATAAATAGAAGAAGACCTTTTTCCCAATAGGAAGAAGGTCTTTTTCATATATAAGCTAATATTGTTCTAACCGTATACTTGCCTATATTATGAGGTGCGGATGTCGCCTTTAGATGAGGAGCGTATTCGTCTCTACTTGTTTTATCATGTGTTATTCGAATGATCTTATCATTTCATTGTTTATAGTAGGAGATATCTTGTGGGTTAAATTTAATCATGCCGTCTTTTCGTTGATTTGAAAGACTTGCGATAGCATATAACCTAGGTAACATAAACCAGAGATGCCAGATCAGTAATCCAATGGTGAAGGACAAGGGTGACCAAAACATAAGGAGAAGAAATAAACAAAGACCGATCCATATGGTATATGAATTGACCTTGAGAAATAGCTGATAAGTAATATGTTGATTAGGCATATATCCTATCCAAGGAAGTTTCATGGAGAATACCCAGCGCTTGCGATAATGAAACCCTGCAATCAAAAGTGTTGTGCGGGAAATGACGTAGTGAATCCATAGTACTAGGGGGCCAGCTAATAAGAAATAAAAGATGCCACTCCAAGAGATGGATATCATCACCACAATAGCAGCGAGATAGGGAAGTATTAAATAGAGCATGTTCATTTTTTTGTTAAGTGTAACTTTTTTTATAAGTTTGTATTGATAAAAAGTAGCGCTATTATCCATTTTTTCCGTCATATAATATAACTTTCCTCCTTTGAGGTCTTCTATAACATATATCGGTTCTACTAGAGTATTTGTAAAGATATTTAAGGTACAGACACCAAGAAAGATGTGTCTGAATACTTATATGAAAAGGAACTAAATCCATATGAAAGTTCTATGAAAAGGTTTAAAATAGTAGAAACTGTAACATACTGATAGGAAAAAGGACAAGGTGGGATGGATGATGGAAGATCATACGGAACACGTCTGTATTATTTGCGGGCAAGGTAAAGAGGAAGGGATAAGTATTTTATCTCAATTTATCTGCGAGGCCTGCGAATCAGAAATGGTGCAAACGGATACGGAAGAAGCAAAGTATCATTATTTTATTCATCAAATGAAGCAAATAAGTATGCAGGTGAATGTGTAGTTCATAGTTCTTTTTCGTAAAGAAAGGGTGGCTTATATTATAGCTGCTCTTTTTTTGTGGTTGTAGGGGTAGAAGAAATGGAAGAGTCTTTTACTAGAAGATCAGTAATAATTTGTTCTAATGTAACGCTCGCCAATTCATTCTCCATTGCGCGTTGTGCTTGGGTGAACCGTTGGTCAAGTGTATGTTGAATGTTCTTGCCTACGAGACAATTGGGATTAGCTTTGTCATGGATCGAGAATAAATGGTCTTGGTGATCTACTTCAACAGCTAGATATACATCTAATAGGGTGATTTGTGCAATCGGACGGGAAATTATAGCTCCAGCTACACCAGGAGATGTATGGATGATGCCGGCTTTATTCAACATGCTCATAATACGGCGGACTACGACTGAATTAGTATTTACACTGCTTGCGATAAGTTCAGAGGTTAAGCGTTCATTTTTAGATATTTCTAATAAAGATATGATGTGAACAGCGACAGAGAAGCGGCTACTAATGGCCATGGGTTATTCCTCCAAAACAAAATAGGTATTCTCAAAATAAAAATAGAGTAAGTATTAGAGATGTAATAGATTTATTTACATTATAGCATAGTGGGACTCAACAGAAATTCCAAGGGCGATGACAGTTGACATCACAGCATCCTGTAACTATAATGGTTACAGGAACTAAAATATATTAAATTACTAAAGGAGCTGTTTCTGTTGAATATTGCTGTCATTGGAGCGAGTGGACGTATTGGAAGTCGTGTTGTACGTGAAGCGTTAAGCCGGGGGCATAAAGTTACAGCGATTGTACGTGATGCCAAGAAGGTCGAAGATTTAGCTGATACTGCTGTTATTGAAAAGGATGTTTTTGAGCTTACGAATGAATTGCAAGCATTTGATGTTGTCGTAAGTGCTTATGGTACGAAACCAGGGGAAGAACATCTGCATATAGCTGCAAACAAGAAATTGATAGAGTTAACACATAAAGCACCTAATACTCGGCTATTGGTTGTTGGTGGCGCAGGAAGTTTATATGTAGATGATCAAGGTACTCGTGTCTTGGAAACACCAGGGTTCCCTGATATTTATTTACCTACGGCAACAAATCAAGGGGAAGCACTTAAGTTATACTTGGCTGAAGACCATCTTGATTGGACATTCATTAGTCCTTCAGCGGAGATCGAACCGGGAGAGAGAACGGGTCAATATCAAGCTGGTAAAGACCACTTGCTCGCGAATAAGGAAGGTAGAAGTTATATTAGTATGGAGGATTATGCTGTAGCCTTATTGGATGAGATTGAAGAACCGAAGCACCGCAAAGAGCGATTCACTGTAGCGTCTGTGTAAGGGAATCGATATAACAATTAGGTAATCAACATGATAAGTGAAAGTGTCAGGCTAAGTACGTTAAGAGTTGGTCTGACGTTCCGTCAAATTGATATAGTTGAATCTGAAATTCCTATGGTGCCTTGTGCACTGTAGGTTTTTTTGTCTTGAACATGGGTATTATGAGATTATAGTAATATTGTAAAAACATATGATTAAAATGTGCTTAGTAAAGTTAGGCGTTACACGTAAATTACGATAAAATAGAGAGAGATAATATGTGGGAAGGAATCAGAGGGTTCATGCCTATACAACGAAAACAAAACATAGTGTGCGATACACGAATTGAGAGTCATATAGAATTAGAAGGTGAGCAGTTACGTGTCTGAGAAACGGTTAGATAGTGGACAAACCTTAGGTGAACAACCAAGGGGGATTTTAACGCAAGAGTTAGCATCGGAAGAGGCTCAGAAGGATACTCAAGAACAGGGGTACTTCAATAAAGACCGAGCCCCGTTGTATGAAGCGTTACTTAAATACAGAGAGCAGAAACGGATTTCCTTTCATGTTCCGGGGCATAAGAATGGCCAAGCTTACGCTTCCCAAGGGGGAGCGGGAGTGTTGTCTGAGATGATGGAGATTGATGTTACTGAGATTACAGGAACCGATGATCTTCATCATCCTGAGGGAGTGATCCTTGAGGCACAGCAACTTGCGGCGAATTGTTTCGGAGCAGAAGAGAGTTTTTTTCTTGTCGGAGGGAGCACAGTTGGGAACCTGGCTTTGATTCTAACCGTGTGTTCAACCCAAGGAGATATACTACTTGTTCAGCGTAATGTACATAAATCGGTGTTGCATGGTCTCATGTTGGCTGGTGCACAGGCTGTATTCCTACAACCACAGATGGATTCCTTTAGTGGACTGTCGACTGCACCTACGGTAGCACAGATCGATGCGGCGCTGGAGGTATATCCTAATGCCAAAGGCGTGCTTGTCACCATGCCGAATTATTATGGCATGGGTACGGATCTTGCACTTTTGGCAGATGCGTGCCACAGACATGGTGTGCCGCTATTAGTAGATGAGGCACATGGCGCGCATTATGGGCAACATTCAGCGCTCCCAGCAAGTGCATTAGCTTGCGGAGCAGATGGCGTCGTACAGTCGACGCACAAGATGTTATCTGCACTCACGATGAGCGCTATGCTACACGTGCAGGGTGCACGGCTAGACCGTGCGCTGCTACGCCAGCGGCTAGCTATGGTCCAGAGCTCCAGCCCATCATATCCTATGATGGCTTCGCTCGATCTAGCCCGCCGCCAGTTGCACATTGGCGGCGCGGCTACCTTCACGGCGGGGCTCGCCGCCGTGGACGCCTTCAAGCGCGGGCTCGCGGAGCTCCCGCGCTTCAGGCTGCTTGCGCCGCAGCAGCCTGGGGGAACGCCCGCCGGCTTCGCCTTGGCGGGCAACACCTCACAGCCAAGCGCGGCTATGGCTGCTTATACGACGCAGGACCCCTTCAAAGCCGTCATTTATGACGGCACAGGGGCCCTGGATGGATACGAGCTGCAGCGCCAGCTTGAAGCGCGCGGCTGCATCCCGGAGATGAGCGACCCACGGTACGTCGTCTTACTCTTTAGCTTAGGGTCCACGATGGAGGATACCAATCACCTATTAGGTGCCCTCCAGCATATATCTATAGCAGGGGCAGATACTCACTTAGATCCAGAGGATATCCGGAGTATGAAGAATGCTGTCGAATTTTCCACGTGGAACATTACCGAGGCGTCTGTTTCGACACCTGTTTCCTTTAATCTGAAGCCAGTCTCTTCGGAGCATGTCGAATCGATACCCTTAGTACAATGTGCAGGAAGGGTAGCTGCGGAGATGATTATTCCTTATCCACCAGGTATACCGTTGCTATATATGGGCGAGAGTATTTCTGAAGATACGATAGAACTTCTTCTTGTTCTATCGGAAGCGGGGGCGAAATGTCATGCCGCTACCGACCCAGAATTACAACGTATTATGGTCTTTAAGAAGGACAGAAAGCAGGAATATTCATGAACATCAAAGGTAAATTCATTACATTCGAGGGTGGAGAAGGGTCAGGTAAAACAACCATTCTTAGTCGATTAAGCTCCTACTTCGAGAGTCATTCTCTTCCCTATATTCTTACCCGGGAGCCTGGTGGTATTAGAATTTCAGAGAAGATTCGTAATGTGATTCTGGATACAAGACACACCGAAATGGATGCTCGAACAGAAGCGTTGCTGTATGCAGCTGCTCGCCGTCAGCATTTAGTAGAGAAGGTGAGACCAGCCCTCGAGGCAGGCACGATTGTTCTCTGTGATCGTTTTGTTGATAGTAGTCTCGCTTATCAAGGATACGCTAGAGGGTTAGGGATGGATGAAGTGTGGAGCATTAATCAATTCGCCATTGAATCTCTGATGCCAGATGTTACATTTTACTTGGATATTGATCCTGAAGTAGGATTGTCTCGTATCGCGGCTAGTGAGGAGCGGGAAGTGAACCGATTAGACATGGAGAAGATAGAATTCCATCATAAAGTTCGTGAAGGTTACCACATCATTGCCGCGAAGAACCCTGAGCGAGTGATTATGATTAATGCAGAACAGAGTCTATCTCAGGTAGAGAATGATATTATTCGTGAGATGGAAAAGGGTATATTAAAGGGTTTTGGGGCCTCCTTGTCAAATAAGAGTAAGTAAGTAATGGCTTCAATCATGTTTCGCATTCACATCAAATGGTTCAAAGATGAGATAGGGCTACTTCAATCGATCTATACTATCGAGTAGGTTGGTTCACAGATCAACAGTTCACATCAGGACTCTATTTAAAATGAGGGGGAATGCAAGATGAAATTAATCATTGCGATCGTGCAGGATAAAGATAGTAACCGGTTATCAGGAGAACTTGTAAAAGCTGACTTCCGGGCAACAAAACTTGCGAGTACAGGGGGATTCTTACGCGCAGGTAATACAACGTTTATGATTGGTATTGATGACGATCAGGTTGAAGCTGTTATGAGTGTCATCAATAAGAGTTGTAAGATTCGTGAGCAGCTTGTTACACCTATTACGCCAATGAGTGGTACAACAGATTCTTATTTACCGCTTCCAGTAGAAGTTCAAGTAGGCGGAGCCACTGTGTTCGTTATGCCAGTGGAGCGGTTTGAACATTTCTAAACTAGATTAATATGTGTTGGATCATATTTTAGCTAAAGTTAACGGGGCGATCATGAAAGCGGGAGATATCCTTTGAAAATAAACCCGGGTTATAGACCCATCAAAAGTGAATTGCCAAACGTGGACAGTGGCGCGAAACCAATTCTGCAGAAATCGTTCTCTGATGTGATTCAACAACAGGGTCAGATGGCTACACAGGAAGAACTAGGCCGACGCCTTAAGGAAATCCAAATGCAGGGAGATCGTCTTGCACGCTCTATGACGATTCGTGAACTGAAAGCTTATCGCACGATGATCAAGCGATTCCTTGAAGACACGGTTCGTCGTGGAGTAACCATGAAGGAAACGAGAGGCTGGGATCGACGCGGGCGTGGGAAACGTTACAAATTAATTGATGAGCTGGATTCTGCGTTATTGGCTATGGCTGATGAATTATTAGAAAGTGAAGAGGGTAAAATAGACCTTCTGCAACAAATGGGTGAAATTCGGGGTATGCTAATCAACTTAAGTTTCTGAATATGATGACAACCTATGAAAGATCTACCCAGGAAAAGAGGATTTATGTCTTTTAATGATATTCTAGGGCAGGCTGACGCGAAGAAGATTCTTCAGAATGGACTACGCAAAGACAGTGTAAACCACGCGTATTTGTTTGACGGTCCAGCGGGCAGTGGTCAGATGAAGACTGCAATAACCTTTGCACAGGCATTATTTTGTACTGAAATGAAGGACGATGCTTGTGGCAAATGTTTAGAATGCCGTAAAGTCGAGCACGGTAATCATCCTGATCTATATCTGATCAATCCCGACGGTGCATCCATCAAAATTGACCAGATCCGTGGATTACAGCGGGTCTTTTCCTATCGATCGGAATCGAAGAATCCGAAAGTATATATTATTGACCATGCTGACACGATGACCAATCAAGCGGCCAATAGCTTACTGAGATTTCTGGAAGAACCACCAATCCCCGCAGTGGCTATTTTGATTGCAGAGAATGTACAAGCACTACTTCCTACGATTCAATCAAGGTCCCAGCGCGTCTCATTTAGTCCACTAAGTCCTACGATGATGCTTCAAGTGCTCATTAATGAAGGTTATCCTTCACCGTTAGTTCGTTGCGGGGTCCATTTATCTTCTGGATTGGAAGGATGTAGGGAACTGCTTGAGCAGAATTGGTTTGCAGAAATTAGAAACGTAGTGTTACAATTAGGAAAGGAGTCTATGGGCAGAGGCAGCACGTCTCTTATTACTGCGGGAACGAAGCTGTTCAAAGCGGGACTCTCAGAGCACCTAGATATCCTCTTTAACCTGTTTCATCTGTGGTTTAAAGATATGCTGCATGTTCAATACGAAAGGCACGAAAGTATCGTTTTTATAGATCAGCTAGAGTATTTGTCGTCACAGGCTTCTTTACGAAGTGTTGCGCAGTGGGTCTCCTATATGGACCTGGCCGCAGAAGCGAAAAAGAAGTTACGTTATAATGTGAATGGACAACTCTGTCTGGAACAGTTTTTGATGGGGTTAGAAGATTGATATTTGTTGACCCCATGGTTTATAGGGAACACCAAGAAGTGATGGTAGGGGGTTAACTTTTGTACAGTGTAGTGGGTGTCCGGTTTAAAAAGGCCGGCAAGATCTATTATTTCGATCCATTGGACTTCCCTATTATGAAAGATCATAGCGTTATAGTTGAAACAGCGCGAGGGATCGAATACGGAAAAGTCGTCGTTGGAAAAAAAGAGGTGCACGAATCAGACGTGGTATTGCCACTGAAGAAGGTTATTCGTATTGCCAGTGATTCCGACGCTAGTATTGTGGAAGAGAATCAACTGGCAGCAAAAGATGCGTTTGCTACCTGTTTAAATAAAATTCGGGACCACGAACTCAAAATGAAGCTTGTGGACGTAGAATTTACGTTTGACCGAAACAAAATTATTTTTTATTTTACAGCTGAAGGAAGAGTCGATTTCCGAGAGCTTGTCAAAGATCTTGCGAGTATTTTTAGAACAAGAATTGAGCTAAGACAAATTGGCGTGCGGGATGAGGCCAAAATGTTAGGTGGAATTGGTCCATGTGGACGAATTCTTTGTTGCTCATCTTGGCTCGGAGATTTCGAACCGGTATCTATTAAAATGGCGAAGGATCAACGATTATCGTTGAACCCAACCAAAATTTCTGGATTGTGTGGACGACTCATGTGTTGCCTTAAGTTTGAGCATGATAACTACGAAAGTGTAAGAGAAGAACTGCCTGCTGTTGGTAAAATGGTTGTAACTGCCTTAGGCGATGGAAAAGTCGTAGGAATTAATGCTGGTAGCCGCAGTGTTCACGTGCAATTGTTCGAATTGGGCAAAGTTAAGGAACTTCCAATAGATGACGTAGTCATCAAGTAGACCAATGAGGTTACTGTTCGGGGTGGAAACATGGAAAAGAAAAATGTATTTCTACGCATGCAGGATATGGAAGCACAAATGGAGCAAATGCACAGTGATTTAGGTGAGTTGAAGCTACTCGTCAAAGAACTTCTTGAAGAGAATAATCGACTTATTCTTGAGAATGAGCAGCTTCGAATTATATTGAAAAGAGAAGCTCAATTAATGGAAGAAAGAGTCGCATCTTCGATACCACATCATCCTCATGAAGTACTAGAAGATGTTGTTGGAGAGGGATATGATAACCTTGCCAGGTTATATCATGAAGGCTTCCATATTTGTAATGTCTATTATGGGCACTTACGAACCGAAGGTGACTGTCTATTCTGTCTGTCGTTTCTGAATAAATAGCAAAAACAAGCCGTAGGAGAAATTGCCTACGGTTTTTTTGAAATATAAGAAAATATAAGTTTCACTGGATAGAATGAACTAAAGTTTGCGCTCCCCCTATTCAATCATTTCTAAAGAAATTCATGAATAGGGGGTATCGTCTTTAGTTCAATCTATCTTGATACCCTATTCCTTATATTTCTGCTGAGAAGGATAACATCCTTGAAAAAGGATGGCACAGCTGTTTTTACTTGGAATAAACGTTTAAGTCTGTTTGAATAATAATAAACCGCGTAAGGATTGGGTATATGAATATAGATAATGTAATTCTTAAAGAATCAGAACGAATCGATGATTTATTAACGCATGATCTTCGGATCATTCAGAGCGATGAGGTATTCAGCTTTTCAATGGATGCGGTTCTGTTAGCACGGTTTGCTAGCATCCCTCCTCGAGGGCGTATATTGGATTTGTGTACCGGTAATGGGGTTATCCCGTTGTTATTAACTTCCCGTAGCAAGGCTTCTATAGAAGGTATTGAAATTCAACCGAGACTTGCAGATATGGCACGTCGTAGTGTGCAGCTTAATGGCCTAGAGGAGTCCATCGTCATCCGAGAAGGCGATCTGCGAGAGCTTTATAAGGAAACGGGACATGGCGTTTATGATGCTATTACGGTGAACCCGCCCTACATGCCGTTGAATGGCAGTGATATTAAGTTAAATGAGCATCAAGCAATAGCTCGTCATGAGATTAGTTGTACGCTTGAAGAGGTGTTACAAGCCTGCTCACGTCTAGTGCGTCCAGGGGGCAAGATTAATATGGTACACAAACCTCAACGCTTAGGTGAATTGATGACCTTAATGCGAGAGAATCGACTAGAACCGAAACGAATTCGGTTTGTACATTCCCGTGCACATTCAGAGGCCAACATGGTATTGATTGAGGCGTCACGTGATGGCAAGCCAGAAGTCAGAATTCTACCTCCACTGATTGTATATAATGAGCAGGACGAATACTGCCAAGAATTAATAGATATTTATTATGGATCAAAAGAAAAAAGAAATTAAAAGAGGGTGAAGTATGACTATTCAAAAGCAAAGTAGCTTTCAAGGAGAGACAACTCGGACAAGCGGTTCATTATATCTTGTGGGCACACCCATAGGTAATTTAGAAGACATCACCTTCCGTGCGGTTAGAACATTGAAGGAATGTGACATTATTGCAGCCGAAGATACACGTCAGACGCGCAAATTATTGACTCACTATGAAATAACGCCTGAACATTTATTTAGTTATCATGAGCACAATAAGGTCGCAAGCGGTCCAGAGTTGATTCGATTTATAATAGAAGGAAAAAATTTGGCGCTTGTAAGTGATGCTGGGTTGCCCGCTATCTCTGATCCGGGATCAGACCTTGTGAAGTTAGCCATAGCCGAAGGGATTCCGGTAATTCCGATACCTGGTGCTAATGCAGCACTTTCAGCGTTAATCGTATCAGGGCTATCGACGGAACGGTTTACCTTTGCTGGCTTCTTGCCTCGTGATCGGAAAGATATCCAGACGGTTTTATCTTCTCTGCAGTATGCACAAGGCACCTTATTATTTTATGAGTCCCCACATCGTATTATCAAGACGTTAGGTTTCCTATTAGAAACATTAGGTGATCGTCAGATCGTTCTTGCACGTGAATTGACTAAAAGATATGAGGAAATGGTACGCGGTAGCGTTGAGGAATGTCTACTATGGTTAGGTGAACATGCACCTATTGGAGAATATGTAGTCGTTGTGGAAGGGGCGAGTAAGGAAGAAGAACAGGCCCAGAGGGATGCGTGGTGGCAGGAGTTATCTTTAGAAGAACATGTTACACATTATGAGAAAGAGGGAGATTCACGAAAAGATGCAATGAAAAGAACAGCAAATGATCGTGGCGTATCTAAACGTGATATCTATAACTCCCTGCTATAAATGATTTCTTTGTGACAATAAAGGCAAAAAAAAGATCCTCTCAGCTTTGAGTCAAAGCTGGGAAGACATCAAGGAGATATGAAAAAGGTTTGAATTACTAAATTTATAATTCCTATTATAACCTATTTCAAGATATAAGAAAGTATAAGTTTCACTTGATCCTCTACTTCTTATATTTCCAAAGAGACGGTATAGCCGGTTCTTCTTGATTAAATGGTTACAGGTGTTGGTATTTCTGAGATACATTCGTTACAAACAATTTTTCCCTTGAAATATATAACGTTCTCTGCGTTACCACAGAAGATGCAAGCTGGTTCATATTTCTTAAGTATAATGCGTTCGCCATCAACGTAGATTTCTAGAGCATCCTTCTCTCCGATACCTAGTGTACGACGCAATTCGATTGGAATAACAACCCGTCCTAGTTCATCTACTTTTCTTACAATTCCTGTTGATTTCATCATATTTATCTTTGCTCCTCTCGAACATGTAATTAAAAAGCCACGATTCGACATAAATCTTACTTTAATGATATTTATAATACCAAGCTTTCCCAAATTAGTCAACCCGTAAATCATTAAAAATCTATGTTTATTATGGAAAAGTGTTGTGAAATACGACGTTACATATAAAATGAGGGAAAATAAAAAATGCAATAAATGTCGATTTGTATAGAATAAAATACGACGTAATAAAACATAATTCGACATAAAAATGTTTTATTTTGTAAATATGATAAAAAGGAGTGAAAATGATATGATGCGCCCTCTAAATGAAGAAAAGGTTTTCAAAGATCCAGTTCATAATTATATCCATGTACAGGATACGACGATTTGGCGATTGATCAATACAGCTGAATTTCAGCGGCTACGTCGTATACGTCAGTTAGGGACATCTTATTTTACTTTTCATGGAGCTGAACATAGTCGTTTCTCACATTCACTAGGAGTCTACGAGATTACAAGGCAGATCATTTCGTTGTTTGAAAGAAACCAGTATGCTGATTGGCCCAAGGAAGAGAAATTACTGACACTTTGTGCTGCTTTGCTACATGATCTAGGGCATGGACCGTTCTCTCATTCTATAGAAGAAGCTTTTGACATGAATCATGAAGACTGGACTTGTCGGATCATTCTGGGAGACACTGAAATACATGACATTCTTTATGAGGTGGATCCAGAATTTCCAGCAAAGGTTGCTTCAGTTATTGCGAAAACGTATGATAAGCCCATTGTTGTCAATCTCGTGTCTAGCCCACTTGACGCTGACAGGATGGATTACTTACTCCGAGACGCATATTACACTGGCGTAAATTACGGTACAATCGATATCGATCGTATCATTCGGATGTTAAGACCTCATCATGGGCGAATCGTAGTCAAGGAATCGGGAATGCATGCTGTTGAAGACTATCTTATGTCAAGATACCAAATGTACTGGCAAGTGTATTTTCATCCCGTGACAAGAAGTTCAGAAATTGTGTTAAGACTTATCTTTCGACGTGCTAAGGAATTGTATAAGAACGGTTTCCAATTTAAGTTCTTGATGAAGCCGTTGATCTGCTTATTTGAGGATCAATTGACAGTTGAGCAGTATTTGAAATTGGATGAAGCGTTCATTCAGACTGCATTTATGCAGTGGGTAGATGAAGAAGATCCTATACTCAGTCAGCTGTGCGAGCGATTCATGCATCGAAGGCTGTATAAATATGTAGAGTTAGAACCTCATAATATGGATATGATTAATGAGATCCGGGATGCGTTTGTTCAAGTTGGAATGGACCCAGATTATGACCTAGTTGTTGATTTCCCGAGTGATCTTCCCTACGATATATTTCACCAAGGTGATGAGGTTAGTCAGAAACAAATTTTATTATTAGATCGACAAGAAAGATTACAGGAAATATCCGAAGTGTCAGATATTATACGCTCCATTAGTGGTCTACATCGCGGCAAAGTACACCTTTATTTTCCTGAACAGAAGCTTAATGCAGCATTATCGCTGTTTTCTCCTTCTATAGCTCATATTTTCAAGGATTATTGACATATGTTTTGAGAAGTTAACGACAAGAAGGGGGTTATATCATGATGTTGTTCGACACGCATACGCATCTGGATGCACCGCAATTCGACGAAGACCGTGAAGAGGTTATTGCACGTGCCGTTGAGGGTGGCGTAGGGAAGATGGTGAATGTTGGTTTTAATCGGGAGACGATCCCAACGACTATGGCATTAGCTGAGAAATACGATTTTATTTATGCGGCTGTAGGTTGGCATCCACAAGATGCAATCACGATGAAAGAGGGAGATCTGGAATGGATCGCATCCCTATGCAAACATGAGAAAGTTGTAGCCATTGGTGAGATTGGGTTGGATTATTATTGGGATACATCTCCTAAAGATATTCAACACAAAGTGTTCCGCCAGCAAATTGGACTAGCTCGTGAGATCAAGATGCCAATCGTGATTCATAATCGTGATGCACATGAAGATGTTGTGAGAATTTTACGAGAAGAAAAGGCGCATGAGGTTGGTGGTATTATGCACTCTTACTCAGGGAGTTGGGAAACCGCTAAAATGTGTCTCGATATGGGATTTCATTTGTCATTTGGAGGTCCGATCACATTCAAGAATGCTAAGCAACCTAAAGAGGTACTTGCACAGGTACCGATGGACCGATTATTGATCGAAACAGACTCGCCATATCTTACGCCACATCCATACCGTGGGAAGCGAAATGAGTCTGCCCATGTTAGGTTGGTGGCAGAGGCTGCATCTCAGATTAAAGGTGTTGATATTGAAGAAATAGCCCGAATAACGACCCGAAATGCCCTGGATTTATTTGGAATATTATAAAAACGGGAGTAAACGTGGTATAAAAGGGAGAATAAGCGACTAATACATGTCTGAGGGTGATCAAAAGCGGGGATATTACAAAATTTTAACCATTTATTCAGAATTTTGTGGTTGATTGGTGCTTTACAACATGTATAGAAACACGATATCATCTTTTCAGTGATAAGAGCTGATCGGATTTTAGATAGCTTATTATTTTCTTGAACCAGTCTCGCTGAATCTTCGAATTTTGGAGAACGGGGGAACCAATACGAACGGAACTGATGAAGTTTTCAGCAGATGGCGTATTTGATTTCTTTTATTGGGTCTTTGGGGTGAATTTAAAGGCATCCGCCATGAGCGGTTGACCTAAGATAGGGCGACTCTCTTTCGTCCAAACCCGACAGCTAACCTCGTAAGCGTTATGAAGAGAGGCAACCTCGTGCATGCATTTCCGTTTATTCAGATATCGGGAAGCCACGAAAGAGTTCCTCTAACTCTTTCTTATGGCTTCTTTTATTTTTGAATAAAGACAATGTTGTCATCATACTCTTGTTTAACAGGGGGTGACAAACATGACGAGCAGACTGGTACATGATGCAGGATACTCGTGGTTCTAAGTATCCTGTAAAAAAAATTTATAATAGTCACGTCAATCGCAGATCGCATATATGGTTACTTAGACGGCGAGGCTATGAAGGAGGATCGGAAAGTGGGCATTTTGAAAGAAGAAACCCATGATTCATCATCATCCAGCATGACTTACGCAACGCGTTGGAAGTATGAAAATTTACGTAATATCTCTGTTGCAGCTATTGTCTTAATAGCGATTACCCTTATGATTCTTTTGTTAATCAGCATTCAAGCACGTAAACAAGTGTATGTGGTCGTGGATGGCCAAGTAAAAGCCATTGAAACCCAGCATGCCATGTTAAGGGATATGTTAGATGAACAAGCGATTGTACTGAGACCGGAAGATAAGGTTTCCATGGCACTAAACAGCTCAATTAAAGACGGGGATAAGGTTCTTATCCAACGTGCAGTTGAGATTAATGTCACTGTTGATGGTCAATTTAAATCCCGATTTACAACGCAAGGTTCCGTAAAGGCCGCTATACAAGAATTAGGTGTTTCGCTTACAGAACATGATAAGGTATTCCCAGCATTAACAAGCAAGGTCACAGATAAGTTAGAGATCAAGGTTGTCCGGATCAACAAACAGATTGTAGACCGCATAGAGAAAGTTCCTTTCCGTGTCATTAAGACTTCAGATCCAACGCTACTAAAAGGGAATGTTAAAGTGGCTAAGGATGGACAGCCTGGCACGATCGTTCATCATATCGAAAAAGTATATCAAGACGGTAAGTTTGTATCGATGAAGAGGGTTGGCACTAAAGTGCAGAGCAACCGGCAAGATAAAGTTGTTGCTGTAGGCACGAAGGTAGAAGCGCCGAAAAAAGTTATCTTAGCATCCTCAGAAGTAATCAAAAAAGACACGAGCAAGAAGAGCTCTGTTAAGAGAGTAAGCCAAAACAATAACAGTGTTAGTAAGGCTGGAGTCGATTTCAAATATAAGAAGGTCCTAAAGAACGTGTCCATGACAGCCTATTCATCGCAAGAACCAGGAATAGGTACTCGGACTGCTTCAGGTACTCGCGTAACGGAGGGTAGGACGATTGCGGTTGATCGTAACGTCATCCCTATTGGTTGGTGGGTGTACATTGAAGGTATTGGCTTCCGCCGTGCAGAAGATACGGGCGGCGCCATTAAAGGAAACAAGATTGATGTGTATTATGATTCCTTACAGCATGCACGTAATTTTGGACGGAAGTCTGGGAAAACGGTATATGTAATAGGACCTATTAAGCCTCAATTGAACTAAATCGGTTTTACAAAAGTGTTGTAATGCTATACTATTAGGGTCATATGGAAGTCATGCTAAAGAAGGGGATTTATCCTCTTCTTTTTGCTGTTGTTATAATGGATTTGAAGGGAAGAATAGTCATGATCAAAGAAATTATTGTCGTGGAAGGACGCGATGATACTACGGCCATTAAGAGGGCTGTAGAAGCGGATACAATCGAAACCGGTGGTTCTGCGATTAATGCGCGTATCATACAGCGGATTGCACTAGCACAAGAGCGAAGAGGCGTTATTATATTTACGGATCCTGATCATGCTGGAGAGCGAATTCGCAAAATTATCGCTTCTCGTGTTCCAGGATGTAAGCATGCATTCATCCCTGAGGCAGACGCGACACGTAAAGGTGATATTGGCGTGGAGAATGCATCTCCTGAAGCCATTCGTCACGCACTAGATCGCGTCCATACATCCTATGAAGGCGTAGAGAGCCTTATAGACATGGAGGACCTCGTAGACGCAGGGCTTATGGTTCACCCTGAGGCAGCTGCCCGTCGAATGGCTATGGGTAACATTCTTGGAATTGGGTATTGTAACGGCAAGCAGTTTCTGAAGCGTCTCGCGATATTTCAAATAACGCGTGATGAATTCGTAAGTGCCCTCGCCCAAATTGAAGAGGGAGGATAATAATATATGAATGAGTTAGACAGTATTGCTACACCAAGACGAACGAAAGATATCATCAGACGACATGGGTTCTCTTTTAAGAAGAGCTTGGGTCAGAATTTTCTGATTGATCAGAATATTTTAAATAAAATTGTTGAAGCGGCAGAGTTGGATTCCTCCAAAGGGGCTTTAGAGATTGGTCCAGGAATTGGTGCGTTAACGGAGAGACTGGCACAGACAGCGGGTAAGGTGACGGCAGTTGAGATTGACAGACGTCTTATACCGATATTGGAAGAAGTGCTGGAACCCTATGAACACGTTCAGGTGGTACAAGCAGATGTACTTGAAGTAGACTTGCCTGCGTTGTTTGAGAGCCAATTTAAAGATGTATCAAAGGTTAGCGTCGTGGCTAATCTACCCTATTACGTTACGACACCCATTCTGATGAAACTTTTGGAGGGGAAACTCCCTCTTGAGCATATTGTTGTGATGATCCAAAAGGAAGTTGCTCAGAGGATGGCTGCTTCGCCGGGGAGTAAGGATTACGGTAGTCTGAGTATTGCTGTTCAATATTATAGTGAGCCGAAGTTGATCTGTATTGTACCCAATACCGTATTTATCCCTCAACCTAATGTGGATTCTGCTGTCATTCGCTTAACGGTTCGTGATAAACCGCCGGTTGATGCGAAGGATGAATTACATTTCTTTGACGTGGTACACGCCTCGTTCGCTCAACGACGCAAGACCATTTCGAATAATCTTAAGAGCCGTTTTTCACCTGCTGAAGGACGTGAGCTCATTGATGCTTTGTTGGTACAAGCAGGAATTGAGCCTTCGAGGCGTGGGGAAACACTTAGTCTGCAAGAATTCGCTACCCTTAGTAATGTGCTGTTAGAAGCGGGTATTGTGTAGTTCTAGAGCGATAAATATACTGAAACACGAACCAATACGGGTCACTGCCCATAACATGGGGTAGGGGTGATGTTCTGATGAATTTGGGTGATTTGGTCGTCCGCCAATCGTATGGCGGTGATATTGCATTTCGTATTGAAGATATACAGCAGGATTCTGCAATCCTAAAGGGGACCGATTTTCGATTATTGGCGGATTCCCCTCTTAGGGATTTGGTGAAGGTACGCTATTCACCGGTGAGTGAAAAGACTCAGAAGGCACAAGTGAAAGCGAGTGAGTCTCTATCGTCTCTTCAACGTCATCGCGAAGAACAATCTGCCCGAAATCAAGCTCAAACGGGTGGAGAGTGGGGTGCAGCAAAAGAGCCTGCATTTTTTGAAGTGCCTGGTAAAGTACTTCACCTCGACGGAGATCCGAATTATTTGAAGAAGAGTCTTCAGGCCTACGAACAGCTTCGTGTGCCAGCAGAAGGTCATTACGTAAGGGAATCAGGCATGGCAGATGCCCTCTATCGCCTCTTGCCGAAGGTTCAGCCAGATATCTTGGTCATTACAGGCCATGATGGCGTGTTGAAGTACAGAAGGAACCACGACCTTTATAGTTTGAATAGCTACAAAAATTCACAAAATTTCGTAAGCGCGATTCAAGTGGCTCGTCAGTATGAACGTAGCTTGGATGCCTTGACGATTATTGCTGGTGCCTGTCAGTCTCATTTTGAAGCATTACTTCAATCAGGGGCTAATTTTGCAAGTTCACCCGCTCGGATTCTCATACATGCGCTGGATCCAGTATACGTTGCTGCGAAAGCCTCATTCACTTCGATCAGAGAAATTATCGATATGAATGATGTGTTAGGGAATACGATTAGTGGTACCGAAGGCGTAGGTGGGATTGAATCGCGCGGGAGCTACCGTATGGGTCTTCCTCATCTTTACGATCTATCTACACTTAAAGTGACGCCAGCAGCAATTTAATCATTACATCCAAACGATGGTTCCAGATGGAAAAAAATGACGTGCTACCTTTGGTGTGAGGGATACAATAGTTGTCAAAAAAAGAAATAAACCCCGAATTCGCTCCTTGAATTTGGGGTTTATTTGTTGAATTTAGGTATTTTTTGAAATGCTTTGTAAGCTCAGAAAAAATTCGTTGACAAGATAATTTTAGTGCTGATATAATTAATGTTTTGATTTGACAACCACCTAAAAATCCGTTATAATGGACAAGGAAAGAGGTGGTCGTTAGACATGGCTAAAAACGCACTGTTAGAAATCAAGCACAGTCTCGATGCACATGTAGGTCAAAAAATTATGTTACGTGCCAACGGCGGTCGCCGAAAGACTGTGGAGCGAACTGGTGTTTTGGAAGAAACGTACCCTTCTGTTTTTATTGTAAAACTAGATGAAGAACAACAGACTTTTAAACGTGTTTCATACAGTTACGCAGACATCCTTACTGCTTCGGTGGAAGTTACGATTTGCGAGAACAACAGTGAAATGCAGCTTGAGTATATCAAAGCATAAATCTTAACTATAAAGATTAGACAGTCCTTTTTGGAGGGCTGTCTTTTTGTATGTTTTTTTGTGGATTTTAAATGAGTGAACTTCTTGGTGAATGAGATTGAGCGTACTGCGTTATACTAACAGCGACATTCATTCCATTCATCGAGAAGGGGGACTGTTCATGAGCCGTAAAAAAAGTGTAATGTCAGAGGAACTCAAGTATGAGCTTGCAAAGGATTTGGGATTCTATGACACCGTCCAGAAAGAAGGATGGGGAGGCATTAGAGCTAAGGATGCAGGGAATATGGTCAAAAGAGCGATTGAACTTGCGGAGAAGGCAGCAGCCAGAAACCCAGATTAATGAGTAGATGAAAGCGGAGACCGTCCCCAAAGGGCGGTCTTCGCTTTTTTTTGTTATATTATTCATTTGCATCTTGGATAAATAAGGGTATGATCATCATAATCTTAAATGACTTGAATGAGACAGTTTGGTATAATGTGTGAAGTTATGATGAGCGAAAAGTTAAGGGTGGGTGAACGCCTTGAAAATTTATGAAAAAGCACCAGCCAAAATCAACTTAATGCTGGATGTATTACATAAGCGGCCTGATGGTTATCATGAGGTGGAAATGGTAATGACAATGGTCGATTTGGCTGACCGATTAGAAATGGTGGAGTTACCAAGAGATACGATCATTATCTCAAGCCAAGCGGGTTATATCCCTCTCGATGAGAAGAATTTGGCTTTCCAAGCTGCGAGATTAATTAAGGATCGGTATGACGTCAAGAAGGGTGTTCATATTCATCTAGATAAAAAAATCCCTGTCGCTGCGGGTCTAGCTGGTGGTAGTAGTGATGCAGCTGCTACACTAAGAGGTCTGAATCGTCTGTGGGGGCTTCATATACCAATCCAAGAGTTACAACAATTGGGGGCTGAGCTTGGCTCTGACGTGCCTTTCTGTGTGACTGGTGGGACAGCGCTTGCTACAGGTAGGGGAGAGCTGTTAACACCAATCGATAATCCTCCACAATGCTGGGTTGTGTTAGCTAAACCGCCTATTAATGTGTCGACAGCAGATGTATATACACGATTGAAGAGCAGTCAGATCACGAAACATCCTTCTTCATCCAACATGATTGCGGCGATACAAGCAGGGAACTTCCATGAGGTTTGCGGGCAAATGGGCAATGTTCTTGAAGATGTCACACTGAAGTTGCATCCAGAAGTTCAACATTTGAAGGAAGCGATGATGAGGTTGGGTGCAGATGGAACACTGATGTCTGGTAGTGGTCCAACCGTGTTTGGTTTGGTATCAAAGGAGTCCAAAGTTCCTAGAATTTATAATGGTTTGCGGGGATTCTGTCGTGAGGTTTATGCTGTACGTCTATTGACTTAGGATTATAGACACTTGTGAAAAGACGTATAATGATGATATATTTTATATAAAATATTCGGATTTAGCGAGGAGCATTTCGTGAAAAAATTAAAACGAAGCGCGCGTTTAGTAGAGTTAACCCAATATCTTCTAAACAGACCACATACATTGATTCCTCTTACGACATTTGCCGACCGCTATGGAGCAGCAAAATCGTCCATTAGTGAAGATCTGGCCATTATTAAAGAAGTGTTTGAAGATGAGGGCATGGGAGATCTTCAAACATTTGCCGGAGCAACGGGCGGAGTAAGATTTATTCCTAAGATGACCAAGAAGCAGGCTCTGCTCTTTGCAGAGGATTTGTGCGCACAATTGGAACAGAGAGATCGGATTCTACCAGGTGGATATTTATATATGTCCGATTTACTGGGAGAGCCATCACTTATGAACGAAGCGGGTAAAATATTCGCCACAGCTTTCGCAGACAAAGAGATCGACTGTGTGATGACGGTGGAAACCAAAGGTATTCCCTTAGCCTATGCTACGGGTGCGCAACTTAATCTGCCTGTTGTCCTCGTTCGCCGTGACCATCAAGTGACGGAAGGATCTGCGGTAAGTATTAATTACGTCTCCGGTTCCCACAAGAGCATTCATACCATGTCTTTGTCACGTCGAGCTCTGAAGGAAAAGTCCAAAGTACTTATTGTGGATGATTTCATGAAAGCGGGAGGCACCATTCAAGGGATGGTCGATTTACTAGCTGAATTTAATGCAGAAGTAGCCGGCGTCGGTGTATTGGTGGAATCAGGAGCTGTTGAGACGGAAGAACGTTTACTCCATGATTATGTATCCCTTGCAAAGTTGACAGCCGTTGATTTCAAGACTAAACAGATTCTTGTGAGTCCGGGTAATTATTTCGAATCATAGGGTTCTCCTTGATCCGAAATACTTGTCGATTAAAATGCGTGATATAGGTAGGTTTACAACGAATAAGCAAGAACATTGTCGAAAAATATTTTTATTTAATAAATTCCTGTTTTTAGGATATTTTATTAAAGTGAAAAAAAGGATTTTCATGTGTTGTGTGGAATTATACACCAAGTCTCTGATGGAAAAAGGTGGTGAACACACACATGCAAATTACGGATGTCAGACTTCGTCGGGTAAATTCTGAAGGAAGAATGAAAGCAATCGCATCTATTACCATTGATAACGAATTTGTTGTTCATGACATTCGGGTTATTGATGGAAACAACGGAATGTTTGTTGCTATGCCTAGCAAACGAACTCCTGATGGAGAATTCCGCGACATTGCCCACCCAATCTCTTCCGGTACTCGGGAGAAGATTCAATCTGCTGTATTAGCAGAGTACGAAAGTGCGGCTAATGAAGAAGAAGAAGTGATTGAAGAAGGCGCTTAAGTTGGCCTAATAGGGTTTGAAGAAAAGGGAGCCATAACATGGCTCTCTTTTCTTTTTTCGTAGAATGCGATATATTCAGTAGTGAGCAAGTGGAAACGGCTGTGCCGTCCTTTTTCAAGGACAGCATCCGTTTCAGCGGAAATATAAGGAATAAGTATCAAGTGAAGCTTATACTTTCTTATATTTTTAAAGAGCAGGAGGTTAAATCCCTTGAAAAGAATGGCTATAGTTCTTGCTGCAGGTCAGGGCAAACGGATGAAATCCAAATTATACAAAGTACTTCATCCTGTATGTGGGAAACCCATGGTAGGGCATGTACTTGACACCGTTAAACAAGTCAACAGTGAGCGAGTGATTGTGATCGTTGGACATGGTGCGGAAGCCGTACAATCTTATCTTGGGGATGCCGCAGAATATGTGCTTCAACCGCAACAGCTAGGAACTGGGCATGCTGTTACACAGGCTGCACCGTTACTTAGGAATGAGGCAGGCTCTACGATTGTTATATGTGGAGATACTCCCCTAGTTACGCCAGAGACGCTAGAAGGGCTCATGCAGCTGCATGAGAGCAATAACGCTGCTGCAACGGTCTTAACTGCCCAACTGGATAACCCTAAAGGTTACGGACGTGTTATTCGCGGAGAAGATGGTAGCGTACAACGGATTGTGGAGCAAAAGGATTGCACACCACAAGAAGATGCCGTACGCGAGATTAATACAGGTACGTATTGTTTTGACAATCTCAAATTGTTTGAAGCACTTGAGAAGGTAACGAACCATAATGCCCAAGCTGAGTACTATTTAACAGATGTGATTGGTATCCTTGTGAACGCTAAGGAAACAGTTCTAGGGTATATCACAAATGATAGTGCCGAATCTATTGGTGTCAATGATCGTCTAGCGCTTTCTGAAGCCGAACAATTCATGAGAGAGAGAATTGCAAAGCGCCACATGTTAAATGGCGTAACGATGATTGACCCATCTTCAACAGTCATTGGTGCTGATGTTACTATTGGTTCCGATACTGTCCTGTTCCCAGGAACTATAATAAAAGGACATACTGTTATAGGTGAAGATTGTGTCATTGGTCCTAATAGTGATATTGATTCATCGATTATTGCAAATAACGCAATCATTAAACACTCAGTTGTTGATCATGCTGAAATAGGTTTGCGTACAGTGGTTGGACCTTTTGCATATTTACGTCCCGGAACTAAGCTTGGAGAGGACGTCAAGATTGGCGACTTCGTAGAAGTGAAGAATTCCGTAATTGATAATGGCTCGAAAGTGTCACATTTGAGCTATATTGGAGATGCTACCGTCGGGAAAAATGTCAATGTAGGTTGCGGTGCGATAACTGTTAACTACGATGGGTATAATAAGTTTGTGACAGAGATTGAAGACGACGCATTTATTGGTAGTAATGTCAATCTCATCGCTCCGGTTAAAGTAGGCAAAGGCGCCTTTATCGTAGCGGGCTCAACGATAACACACTCCGTTGGTGAGAATGATATGGCCATCGCGAGACAACAGCAGGTGAACAAACCTGGATATGCAGATAAAATTCGTAATCAGGCCAAAGCAAAGAAGAATAAAGACTAATTAACCCTATTTGATAGTTAATTCAATCAGTAGGTAATAACAGACATGAATTCAATGAATCCGCACGGAGGGTTTTTATTTTATGACTTATTGTGATTCCAAATTAAAATTATTCACTTGTAACTCTAATCCAAAACTTGCTAATCAAATTGCTGACTATATCGGCATTCCTATGGGTGATTCCCATACGACGAGTTTCAGTGATGGCGAAATTCAAGTAAAATTGTCCGAAAGTGTTCGGGGTTGCCATGTCTATATCGTACAGTCCACTTGTGGTCCGGTAAACGATAACTTGATGGAGTTATTGGTGATGGTTGATGCATTGAAACGCGCTTCTGCGAAAAGTATCAATGTCGTTATTCCTTATTACGGATATGCTCGTCAAGATCGTAAGGCTCGTTCCCGTGATCCGATTACGGCTAAGCTCGTAGCTAACCTGATTGAAAAGGCCGGTGCCCATCGCTTAATAACGATGGATTTGCATGCTATGCAGATTCAAGGATTTTTTGATATCCCTGTAGATCATATGCTGGGTGTGCCAATTATAGCCCAATACTTCCGTTCTATGCAGATTGAGAATCCTGTCGTGGTCTCCCCAGATCATGGTGGCGTAGTCCGTGCAAGAAAACTAGCTGATTTCCTCAATGCACCGCTTGCTATTATTGATAAGCGTCGTCCTGAGCCTAATGTCAGTGAGGTCATGAACATTATTGGTCATATTGAAGGCAAAACAGCCATATTAATTGATGATATCATTGATACCGCAGGCACGATTGTATTGGGTGCAAATGCGTTGATGGAGGGTGGAGCGAAGGAAGTCTATGCATGCTGTACTCACCCTGTATTATCGGGACCAGCTATGGAACGACTTGAGAACTCCCCACTGAAGGAAGTTATCGTAACAGATACAATTCCGATTACACACCCTAATCCAAGCAACAAGATTAAGGTTCTTTCAGTAGCTCCGTTGATGGGTGAAGCCATTATTCGTGTTCACGAAGAATTATCGATTAGTAAACTCTTCGAGATCGAGTAGGAATGTAGAACTTAAATAAAGGGTTATATCGCCTCGGCAAGAGGAGATATAACCCTTATCGTGCATTCTATTCATATCTTGGTATCAAATAACGTCTGATGGAGGATATATATATCAATGAAATGGATTGTAGGGCTTGGGAACCCAGGTTCCGCTTATGATAAGACACGCCATAACGTAGGATTTATGACGCTAGATGCCTTCGCGGCACGCCATGGCATTGCCTTTGGACCTAGTAAATGCAAAGCACATATAGGAGAAGGAAACATTGGTGGGACTAAAGTTACCCTGATTAAGCCGTTAACCTATATGAATCTTTCAGGTGAATCTGTACACGCATTTATGAGTTATTATAAAGCCAATCTGGAAGACGTTATCGTTGTCTACGATGACTTGGATACGGAAGTAGGTAAAGTTCGGCTTCGATATCAAGGTAGTGCAGGTGGACATAATGGGATCAAGTCCATTATTCAACACACAGGCACACAGACATTCAACCGAATTCGCTTGGGAATATCGCGTCCGAATCCTGGCGTGGCGGTTGTGGATTATGTACTGTCTCCTTTTGCTAAGAAGGAGAGAGAGTATGTACTACAGATGATAGATAATAGCTGTGATGCTATTGAATATAGCCTTGACCATTCGTTCGAACAAACGATGGCCAAGTATAATGGCTAGGCTACCCAAGTAGAAACGGCTATGCCGTCCTTTTTCAAAGATGGCACCCGTTTCAGCTGAAATATAAGGAATAGAGTATCAATATAGATTGAACTAAAGACGATACCCCTATTCATGAATTTCTTTAGAAATGATTGAATAGGGGGAGCGCAAACTTTAGTTCATTCTATCAAGTGAAACTTATACTTTCTTATATTTGATGGATTGTCAAGCCCTGTCGCACTTGGCTTGACAATCCATCATTTTAAATAAGATTTGCAGGGCTAAATCGGATGGAGTCAGGGCATAATGAGGGTATAAATGACCCTCAGGAGGCATAAAATGGCTATAAAATACATCTGCCGACACTGCAACACGGTGCTAGGAACGATTGATTCAGCGCAGATAACCGAGGCGCAACTAGGCTTTCATTCCTTGACCCCTGCAGAACGTCGAGATATAATAGCGTATGATTTAAGCGGGGAAGTGACGGTTAGAGTCACTTGTGAATATTGTAATGAAGCGCTAGCATATCATCCTGAATTGAGCTTGATATCTAATCCGCTTCAGTAGTAAGAGTGAAGCCTAAGACTAATCTTTAGCGTCTTGATGGGGGATTCATCCTCGTTACATGGCCTTGGCAGTTTGCTGAGGCTTCTTTTGACGATAGATAAGGGTATGTTGTACACGTGAGGTATGGATGAAGTTCATGGAGTCAAATCTATCGTTTACTAGTAAGTATAAGAGAGGTGCCACTTTTGCTACAAGCACTTATAGAAGCTTTTTCTAAGGACCCTGATTTAAAATCGATTGCATCTGGAATTTCTGTAGGCATGAAGGAACAGCTCATTTCGGGATTATCTGGATCGGCAAGGCAGATCATGATGGCTTCACTACATGAAGAGGTAAAACGCCCACTGTTAATTGTGACTCATAATATGTTCTCTGCTCAAAAAATGGCTGAGGATTTACAGGAAGCGCTTTCTCCAGACCAAGTACTGCTGTATTCTGCTAATGAGTTAGTGGCTGCTGAATCGGCTGTTTCTAGTCCCGAAACGCTCGCACAACGTATTGATGTACTAATGAAATGTGCACAAGGATTCACGGGGATTGTTGTAGCCCCTATAGCCGGAGTTCGGAGACTTCTACCAGCTCCAGAAGTTATGGCTAATGCACAGATAACAATCCAGTATGGAGGCACATTGCAACTGGATTCTTTTCTCATGCGCATGATTGAAATGGGATACGAACGTGTTGAACGGGTAGAAGGTAAAGGCGAGATGAGTATACGTGGTGGAATTATCGACTTTTATCCAATGACGTCTTTACTCGCATATCGTGTAGAGCTGTTTGATGAAGAAGTTGACTCCATTCGTACATTTGATCCGACGGATCAACGGTCCATTGATAAGGTCAACAAAGTCGTGATTACACCTTGTAAGGAAATCATTGCTGACCACACAAGGTTAGAGAGAGCAGCAGATGCTGTAGGGGTTCTACTGCAAACCCAGCTTGATAAAATGACAGATCGCCAGGCGAAACTTCGACTTCAAGAGGAAATACAGCGTGAGATGGAAATGCTGCGTGAGCATGTGTACTTCCCTGAAATCTATAAATATATTTCTTTATTATATCCAGAACAGTGTCACTTGTTTGATTATCTTCCGCAAGATACAATCCTGATTCTTGATGAACCTACAAGACTAGTTGAAACGTCGAAGCAACTTGAACGTGACGAGTCTGAGTGGAATTTACACCTATTGCAGAATGGCAAAATGTTGCCACAAATGCCATTGTCTATTGATAATGATATGGTCTTATATGAGCGTCGATTCCAGACGTTATTTCTCTCCATCTTTTTGCGTCAAGTTCCTCATACCCAGCCTCAGAATATATTGAATATTACTAGCCGGGGAATGCAAGATTTCCATGGTCAGATGAATGTTCTTAAATCTGAAATGGAACGTTGGCAGAAGTCTGGTGTTCGTGTCATGATGCTAGCCAGCAACGAAGAACGTATGGAGCGTATGCGACGTGTGTTGCTGGATTATGGTATTGATGAGCCGATCATGCTTCAGGGCAACTTGCAGACTGGATTTGAGTTACCTTCGATTCATTTGGCTGTCATTACAGAGGGCGAAATGTTCTCCCAAAAACAACGTAAGGTTCGTAAGCTTACGAAGAACATCGATAACGCGGAACGCATCAAAAGTTATACTGAACTTAAGGTCGGCGATTATGTCGTACATGCAAACCACGGAATAGGTAAATATGTGGGAATCGGTACGCTAGATATCAATGGTATCCATAAGGATTATTTACATATTCTTTATGCCGGAGGCGACAAGTTGTCGGTCCCTATTGAGCAAATTGACCTCATTCAGAAATATGTAGGTTCTGAAGATAAAGAGCCGAAGATTTATAAGCTTGGTGGTAGTGATTGGGTACGTGTTAAGAATAAAGTTCGTTCTACCGTTCAGGATATCGCTGATGATCTGATCAAATTATATGCCGAACGTCAATCTACGACAGGATATGGATTTGAGAAGGACTCCGCAGAACAGCAGGAATTTGAAGATATGTTCCCATATGATGAGACTCGTGATCAGATAAGAGCGATCGAGGAGATCAAGAAGGATATGGAGCAGGGCCGTCCGATGGACCGCCTACTCTGTGGAGATGTGGGATATGGCAAAACAGAAGTGGCTATTCGTGCTGCCTTCAAGTCAGCTATAGAGGGTAAACAGGTAGCTGTATTGGTTCCAACAACGATATTAGCTCAGCAGCATTATGAGACGTTCCGTGAGCGGTTCTCGGGCTATCCGATTAACATCAAGGTACTAAGTCGCTTCCGTTCTCGTAAGGAGCAGAATGAGTCCATTAAGGGGATTCGGGCAGGAACGGTGGATATTATTATCGGAACGCATCGATTGTTATCACAGGATCTTATATTCAAAGATCTTGGTCTGCTGATTGTGGATGAAGAGCAACGATTCGGTGTCACGCATAAGGAGAAGCTGAAGAAGCTGAAGACGAATGTAGATGTGCTTACATTGACTGCGACGCCTATTCCGCGCACACTTCATATGTCTATGTTAGGGGTTCGGGATTTATCGGTTATTGAGACACCACCAGAAAATCGCTTCCCCGTGCAGACCTATGTCGTGGAGCACAGTCAGACGCTTGTAAGGGAAGCTGTGGAACGAGAACTTGCTCGAGGCGGGCAAGTGTATTATCTGTATAACCGAGTGCAAGGGATTCAAGAGATGGCGAGTCAGATTTCCGCACTTGTACCCGATGCAAGAGTGGGTATAGGACACGGACAAATGAATGAATCAGAACTCGAGAAGACTATTCTTGACTTCTTAGATGGTGAATACGACGTGTTGGTTAGTACCAGTATTATCGAGACAGGTGTAGATATTCCTAACGTGAATACGTTAATTGTACATGACGCCGATAAAATGGGACTGTCCCAGCTTTATCAGTTACGTGGTCGTGTAGGTCGCTCCAATCGGATTGCCTATGCCTATTTCACCTATCAGAAAGATAAGGTGTTAACAGAAGTAGCGGAGAAACGCCTTCAGTCGATCAAAGAATTTACGGAACTTGGATCAGGCTTCAAGATAGCTATGCGAGACCTTTCTATTCGTGGAGCAGGTAATCTCCTTGGAGCGGAGCAACATGGATTTATCGCTTCGGTTGGGTTCGATCTGTATTCACAAATGCTTGCTGAAGAAATTCAGAAACGGAAGGTCACGGTATTGGGTGAGGAACTCCCACCGCAGAAGGTATGGAATACACTCATCGATATCTCTATAGACGCCTATTTGCCATCTGACTATATTTACGATAGTATTCAAAAGATTGAAATTTATAAAAAGGTCGCGGCTACCGCTTCATTTGAAGAGGTATCTGAGATTGAGGACGAGCTGATGGATCGTTTTGGAGAATTGCCTGAGGCTGTTGTGAATTTGCTTGCTGTAGCACGTATGAAGGTATACGGTAAAATGTATGGAATCGAGTCGATTGTGAAACGTGGAGACGACGTCACACTTAAATTTTATGCGGGTCAAGAGAAGGCGTTAGACCATACCAAATTTGCGTCCATTGGAAATTCGTTTCAAAGACGTGTACAATTTGAACAAGAGTCTGTCATGACCATACGCGTGAAGGGCAAGGGACTTGAGGAAAAGCAGCTATTGGATCTTCTAGAACAATTTCTTGAAGCCATCCGAGAGCCGTTCAAATCGAAGGGGGAACTTCAGGATGTTGTCAAATAAGAAATCGTGGAAATTAGTATCTATTACGCTAGTGGCGGTATTAACGTTATCTTTGTTATCTGCATGTGGTAAGAGCAGTGAAGATGTTGTTGCAACCTATAAGGGTGGGGAACTCACACTTGCTGAATACAATATTGAGAAAAAAGTGCTTATCTTTTTATCACCTCAGTATGAGCAACTAGCAGAAATGGAAGATTTCAAAACATATCTTGTAAATCAACAAGTGGCTTTTGAGTATTTGAGCGACAAAGCAACCGAAGAAGCTAAAAAAGCGGGTAAAAAATTAGCTGTTGATCAATTGGATCAAATGAAGAAGCAAGTTGGCAAAGATCAATTTAAAAGTATGTTGGAAAAACAAGGGCTGAAGGAATCCGATTTGTTGGGCTACTTGGATCAAGTCATGATCTCGATGGAGGATATGACTCGTAAGGTAACCGATGAAGATGTGAAGAAACAATATGAAGCTACGAAACAGGACTTCACGATAGCATCAGTTAGACATGTTCTGATCTCTTTAACAGACGCTAATCAGAAGGCACGTACCAAGGAAGAGGCTTTGAAGCTTGCTAAAGAAGTGAAGTCTAAGTTGGATAAGGGCGAAGATTTCGCAACCATTGCGAAGAAGTACTCCGAGGATAAAGGTTCTGCGGAAAACGGTGGTTTGTATAAGGATACACCTGCAGGTACGTGGGTAGAAGCATTCAAGCAAAGCGCAGTGACCCTTCCACTGAACACCATTAGTGATCCTGTTGAGACCGATTATGGATATCATATTTTGAAGGTGGAGTCACGTACAGAGACACCTTTTGATAAATTAACACAAGTACAAAAGGATGCGATTAAGAATAAGTTGGGTTCAAGCAAAATTGATGAATTCATGAGTAAAGACTTGAAAGATATTATCAAAAAAGTAACCTTGCCGAAATCGCCTGAGGCTAAGACAGACGAAAAAACAACAACTCCTAAACCAGGAAAAGAATCCACGGGAACAGATACAAAAACAAATACAAAAACAGATGAAACAAAGACAGAAGTCACAACACCTTAATGCAGTAACAGAACGGTGAGTGGGACAAGCACAGGTATGGGGTAAGTGAAATTCATTGAATCGGTGATTAAGAACAAATAAAAGGTAACTGGTTATAATCAATCAGTATAACTATTATGTGTATTGCATGTATAAGGAAGTGGATAGAGTTAAATACTATGGTCAGATATCACACTTATAACTGATCTGGGGGCTCTCCATTTCCCTTTTGAAACAGTAGTTGAAAAATCTTCTTTAGAAAGTGGGGCAACATGTGAAATGAAAGCTACTGGAATTGTACGCCGTATTGATGATTTAGGCAGAGTTGTTATCCCGAAAGAAATTAGACGAACATTGCGAATCCGCGAAGGAGACCCGCTTGAAATCTTTGTAGACCGTGATGGTGAAGTGATATTGAAGAAATACTCGCCAATCTCAGAGCTTGGTGATTTCGCTAAGGAATATGCTGAATCATTATTTGAAGGAACAGGACATATCACAATAATCTCGGATAGAGATACCTTTATTACTGTAGCTGGAGGCTCCAAGAAGGAGTATCTAGATAAACAAGTGGGGATCCTTCTTGAGAATTGTATGGATAGTCGTAAATCGTTGTTGGAAACAAACAGCGGCAGTTATGAACTTAGTAAAGACCACCAAGAGACACTTTCATCCTTTGTCGTAGCACCGATCATTTCGGGTGGCGACCCTATCGGGTCCGTCATTCTTATGAATAAAGATGAATCAGTGAAAATGGGCCAAATGGAAATTAAGATGGCTGAGACAGCAGCTTCATTCCTAGGCAAGCAAATGGAACAATAAAAAATTCAAGACACCATTCCCGTTATTCTTTCGTTCCTCTACTCGGAACAAAAGAAGCGGGAGTTTTTTTGTGACACTGATCGCGGGTATAATAGATATAGATTGAACTAAAGTTTGCGCTCCATGTGATTTCGTTCAATCTATAGAGTAAATCATCTCAATCTCAATATCCACGAAAAGTAGGGAAGTAAATCATGAAGGAAGCTAACGTGAGCGTAGCCTCAAAAATGCTACATGGTGCATTCATATTAACCCTAGCCACGGTGCTCTCGAAGCTGATTGGCACATTGCAGAAGATTCCACTGCAAAATATGGGCGGGGATGTCGTGTTTGGTATTTATAATACCGTTTATCCATTCTATTCATTGGTAATAACGTTAGCTATAGCTGGTTTTCCTATCGCCATCTCTAAGTTCGTGGCAGAAAGCGACGTTGCAGGTAACTACAAAGAGAGTAGACGGATATTAAGACTGTCCTCTTTGTTTATTGGATTGTTGGGTATCGTACTGGGTATCTGCACCTATGTTGGTGCACCGCTAATCGCAAGGTGGATTGACAATGCTCATGTGGTGTCTGCGATCCGTTATGTCTCGATTGCCTTTTTGTTTGTACCCATGATGTCTTTACTAAGGGGATTCTTTCAAGGACATCAGAATATGGTTCCTACGGCTATCTCACAAATTGTAGAGCAGAGTGTTCGCGTAGCCGTGATGATTTTACTTCTGCTCTATTTAACCTCAAGAGAGGCTGGACCGGAGAGTATTGCTGCGGGTGCACTTTTTGGTTCTGCTGCGGGTGGGGCTGCTGGACTGCTGGTGATGTTGTTGTATTGGCGTAGATATCGCACAAGCGCAAAGAGGGCAAGGGTACTGGAAGAAACAACGGCAAGATGTGAGGTAGCTACAGCAAGCGCCTCAGAGGCGACAACCAGGGTTTTGGGGGCTAGTATCCCTGTACGATCGGAGAGTTCTTGGAGACTTCTGAGAAAAATCGTGCTGTATGCCATACCTATTTGTCTGGCTTCCTTGGCCCTACCGATAATGAATCTGGTCGATACATTTACGGTTCCTAAGCTACTCAAGGCAGGGGGAATTGGGGATTCGGGAGCGATGATCCAGTTCGGGATTTATAATCGCGGCATTCCGCTCGTCCAACTCATCACGATGTTAGCGACTTCATTATCGGTGCTGTTTATTCCGGCGTTGGCTGAGGCAAGATTTAAGGGAGATACCCTTCTGATACAGAATCAATGTCGCTTATCACTTCGATGGTTTTGGATGATGGGTCTTGCGGCATCCGTTGGCCTATGTGTCCTGGCCGAACCGATCAATGTGATGTTGTATCAAGATGCAATGGGCACAGACACGGTCCGTTGGATTGCCTTTACGGCTGCGTTTAGCTCAATCAGCTTGATTTCTGCGGCGCTGCTGCAGGGTATCGGAATCGTGAAGGCACCGGCCGTGAACTTGCTCGTCGGCGCTTTAGCGAAGACACTGCTCAACTTGTGGCTGGTGCCCAAGTTTGGCATCACTGGCGCGGCCATCGCTTTCGTGGCTGCGCACATCTTGGCCGCAGCGCTGAATGTAGCGCTGCTAGTCCGCAGCACCGGCCTGCGCATCCGCGCCGGTGCCCTTCTGGCTAAGCCGGCGCTCATTCTCGCCGGCCTGGCTAGTGCCGCAGCCGGCGCCCAGTGGGCAGCTGCGACTGTGTCCTCTGCGCTTGGGCTGCGCGCAGGGCGGATGGCTGCTGTAGTGGAGAGCCTTAGCGGTGTAACCGCAGGGGCTATCGTGTTTGTCATCCTAGTGGTGCTCACGAAGCTGATCACTGAGGAAGAGCTGAGGATGTTACCTAAGGTTGGAAGTGGGCTTGCGAAGCTACTCCAAAAGCTACGCGTGCTACGGTAGGCATTGTAAGCTACAATAGTTCATATGGTGTTGTGTGTTTAGGGGAGTTATGATCCCTTCGTCATGATGGCGAATCAAGAGTGGAGGTAGGCGTATGAGCTCAACATTAACAGTCGTAGGTCTTGGATCGGGGAATCCCGACAGGCTAACGGTAGGCATAGTGAGGACCTTACAAAAGGCTTCCAGTGTATACGTAAGAACGAAGGAACATCCGGTCATGTCCGCATTGGATGAATGGAACATATCCATTGAGTCATTTGATGCTATATATGAGACGCATGATTCTTTTCCAGAGGTATATAATACGATTGCTAATCAATTAATGGATAAGGCTCGCGCCGGTGCGGAGGGCACAGAGATTGTGTATGCTGTACCAGGTCACCCTATGGTTGCAGAGTCTACGGTACAGTTACTTCGAGAACGTTGTCCAGAGCAGGGCATCACATTACATGTGCTTGGCGGAGAGAGCTTTCTAGATGAAGCCTTTACAAGACTTGGATTTGACCCCATTGAAGGGTTTCAGCTATTGGATGCAGCGGGACTGAACAGTACGCTAATACAGCCGCAGTTACATACGCTAATTGGACAAGTCTATGATGTTTACACCGCTTCAGAGGTGAAGCTGAGTCTGATGGAACTTTATCCAGATGATTATACGGTTATCGTGGGTCACGCTCTGGGTGTAGAGGGACAGGAGAGCATTCAGCGCGTACCGTTATATGAGTTAGATCGTGTAGAGGGATATGGAAATCTATCCTTGGTGTACGTGCCTAGAAGTGATGAAGACCATCTGCGACAACGGACATTTGCACGTTTACATGAAATTATCGGTATACTTCGTAGTCCGGAGGGATGCCCTTGGGACAGAGAACAAACCCATGTTTCGTTACGCAAAAATCTCATTGAAGAGACATATGAAGTGATAGAGACAATCGATGAGGACGATCCAGAGCATATGCAGGAGGAGTTAGGGGATCTGTTGCTCCAAATCCTGCTCCACTCTCAAATGGAGGAGGAGAACGGTTCCTTCGACGTGTATGACGTCATTCAAGGCCTTAATGACAAGTTGATCTTCCGTCACCCCCATGTATTTGGAGACATCATTGCGAAGGACGCGACAGCGGCTCTGCAAAGCTGGGATCAGATGAAGGTGGAGGAGAAACGTCTCAAAGGATTAAGCCCTGAGAAGGTATCTGTCTTAGATGGCGTTCCACGAGATTTGCCGGCGCTGATGAAGGCATATAAGTTGCAGAAGAAAGCAGCTAAAGTTGGATTTGATTGGGATGATATTGAAGGTGTGTTTTCTAAGATAGAAGAAGAGTTAGCAGAATTACGTGAAGCCGTGGAACAAGGACAAAGTCATGAGGATCAAGTATTAGAGCTCGGGGATTTACTGTTTGCTGCTTCTAATATAGCTCGCTTTATTCATGCCGATCCTGAAGAAGCACTATCCAAGACGAATCACAAATTCGTTCAGCGCTTTCACTTTATAGAGGAACATTTACAGTCACAGGGTCGGTCCATCTCAGACAGTAAATTAGAGGAAATGGAAGAGATATGGCAACTTGCTAAAACACAAATCGTCAAGAAATAGCATAATTCGTACAAATAATTAAAAATTATATCGGAAAAGCAGGATTTTGCATCTAAATCAAGAATATCCATATAGTGCAATTCCGGTGTGATGACGGTTTTGTAAAACCGAAGTCCAATACCGCATGTATAACAACGTATATATATATTAGGAGGAACTAATTATGAACAAGACAGACCTTATTAACAACATTTCTGAAAAAAGCGGATTGACTAAGAAAGATGTTGAATCCGTTTTGAATGGTTTTCTAGGTGAAGTAACAGATGCATTAGCAGGTGGAGATAAAGTACAATTAATCGGTTTCGGTACATTTGAAACTCGTAAACGTGCAGGACGTACGGGTCGCAATCCACAAACAGGAAATACGATCGAAATCCCTGAATCTACAGTTCCAGCTTTCAAAGCGGGTAACAAACTTAAAGAAGCTGTAAAATAGTTATGAGAATTGATAAATTCCTTAAAGTATCAAGGTTAATCAAACGGCGTACCGTAGCGAAGGATATTTCGGAACAAGGTCGGGTTCTTATCAACGGTCGAGAGTCTAAACCTAGCAGCGCGGTGAAAGTGGGCGATGAAATTACCGTCCAATTTGGTCAGAAGCTGGTTACGGTTCGTGTTGAAAGACTTGCTGAAAGCACCCGTAAAGAAGAGGCCACAAGCCTGTATACCTTGGTTAAGGAAGAGCCTATTGCTAGAGAGACTGGTCTCGAATAGCGATGGATGTAAGATTTATCATGGAGCGTTCCCTTCTTAAATGAAGAGGACGCTCTTTCTTTTAAATATAATCTACCTGCGTTATTTTGAAGGAAGAGATTATATTTGCAGGCTCGTGAAGTTCTAATGGATCAACGCCTGCCATAAGCTATCTGTAGAAGGAGGGGTACATGCTATGATTGAACAAGGAAAAACGAAGGTACATGATCTTCATATGCAAAACCGCAGACAGATTCATATGACAGGCGTTATAAATGTGGAAAGTTTCGACAGTGAGGAGTTTCTGTTGCAGACAGAACTCGGACATTTGACCATTAAAGGTCAGAATTTACATATTAAAAACCTCAGTTTAGAGGATGGTCTCCTCTCCATCGATGGGCTAGTACATTCCCTTGTATATTTGGATCCCGGATCCCACCATGGTAAAAATAAAGGAATGTTGGGCAAACTATTCAAATGAACCCCTACGTTCAGTGGATTACGCTGTTCTGGATGTTAATCTCAGGGGCAGCTATGGGACTGGCTTATGACAGCTACCGGGTGCTGTCCAACCGGTTCCACTTTCCCAAATGGACAATCCATCTACTCGATTTAGTCTACTGGTGTGGAATGGCCATATTCATATTTAGAATGCTTTATATTAGCAATCAGGGACAGCTGCGGTTTTATGCATTCGTTGGTTTATTTATAGGAGTGTGGGGCTATTTTTTAATCTTAAGTGTTACTACACAGCGATTTGTGGTAATGTTAATAAAGGTAGTACAATATTTGTTATATTTGCTGAAGAGGTTATTCATAGTCGTCATTTGGTGGCCCATTAGAACGCTATATCGGTTCGTAGTGAGTGTATTAGGCATTATGTGGACACTGATCATGTTCATTCTTGGCATAGTATTACGATGCTTACATCCTTTTTGGAGACTGTTGAAATGGATGCTTCATCCGTTAATATTCAAGCTGAGAATACCAGAGCTGATCAAGAAAGTTAAGCAGATTTGTGTGAATTTGTGGAGACGCTGGTCATAAGGAGGCTTCATTCATGGGCAAGTATGCCTCGCAGACAACAGTTAATCAACAATCAACAAAATATGCAGGCGGGCGCAGACGATTGTCTATATGGATGTGCTTTATGGTTCTTTTTATGAGTTGGGCAGGATATACTCTATTTAATCAGAACTCACAAATCGCAGTTACGAGCGCTGAATTGGTTGAGAAACAAGCAGCTAAGGCCGTAACAGACAAATCCGTGTTACAACTGCAATATGATGTTAACCGATTACAGGATCCCGAATATATCGGGCAATTGGCACGTAAGGATTACGGTCTATATAGACCGGAAGAAATTCCAATTCGTCCAGACGTCTCAAGCCCGTAATATAGGCGCAGGTGCAGGTCATTCGTTTGTTGACCTTACTTTGCGCATTATGTATAATCAAATCACCACAGCCAAGATTTTAAATCTTGCTGTATATTTTTTAGGGGAGGATCATTTTATTCTATGGCAATCGAAGTAGGCACCAAGTTAGAAGGCAAAGTGACAGGCATAACCCATTTTGGAGCATTCGTGGATCTGTCAGGAGGTGTCACGGGTCTCGTTCACATCTCAGAAATCGCTGATAATTACGTTAAGGATGTCAATGATCACTTGAAGATCAATGATGTTGTAACGGTTAAGGTGATCAATGTCGACAAGGACGGCAAGATCGGACTATCCATCAAACAAACTGTTGACAAGCCACCAGAAGCAGCGAGACCACCAAGAAGTCCAAGACCTGAACGTAGCGGTAGTACTGGAGGCAGTGCTGGCGGTAGAGAAGGCGGCGGAGAACGATTTAGTGGCGGTAGAGAAGGTGGCGGCGGCGGTGGCGGTGGTAGTTACAATCGTGAACGAGGCGGGCGTTCGTTTAAGCCTGCTGTCAAAGCTACATTCGAGGATAAAGTGTCACGCTTCCTAAAAGATAGCGAAGAACGGGCATCGTCCATCAAGAAAAATACGGAATCCAAACGTGGCGGCCGTGGCGCTAAGCGCATGTAATAGCAATATCATAAGTGGAAACGGCTATGACGTCCTTTTTCAAAGGCGGCACCCGTTTCAGCGGAAATATAAGGAATTAGAGTATCAAGTAAAACATATACTTTCTTATATTTTAAGATAACCGTAGTAGGCAGATGCCTCTACGGTTTTTTTGTCGCCTAAAATAAGTTACCGACAACTTCCAACTGATTTCCAGCTATCTCATGTCCAATCGCTAGATAAAGAAGCTCATGACGTCACTATTTTTAGCGAAGGAAAATTCATGATGACAGTTTTAAAACGTTGTGTGGAAGGCGATTGAAGCCCATTCCCGACATTCCGCAAGGGAGGCTTTTTTGTCGTAAATTTCTAAAGTGCCTGTCCGCTGTTCTGACAAACTTTCTCGCACGGCTCACTCTATAATGGGTACCAACAAACATTATTAAGGGCGGTGCTTAAAATTATGGAAAAAAGAAATGTAATTAATTTTCCTGGCGTACACATGGCAGAAGGAGCGAAATCAGCATACTCAACGGGATCATGGATCGCACGAATGACACAGGGGAGTGTCATTCGGCGGATGGTACATTTTGTTGCAGCTAAGAAATGGATGTTAGTACTGACATGCATGGGGTTTCTATTAGGAAAGGCCATGATATTGGACGAGTTATCTCCTTTTGCATTAGCATTCTTTGCTGTTATTTTATTTATGCGTCGAGACTATCTTCCAATCGTCTCTGTTGCCATCGTTGCAGGTAGTTTATTCGCACCTTTTCCAACTGCCATCGTAATATCTGCAGAGTTGTTGATCTTCTTTCTTATTCATAAGGGGTTAGAGGCCTTTGAACATGCAGAGTTATCCTATGCACCTATTATGGTATTTGTCTCTACATTCTGTGTGAATTTATTCCACGTTATTCTAGGTCCATCGCTAACATGGTACTCATTACTCATGATGACCCTGGACGCGGTACTGAGTTTTGTGCTTACGGTGGTATTTATTCAAGCCATTCCGGTATTTACCTATCGCAAAAAAAACTATCAGCTTAAAAATGAAGAAGTCCTTTGTTTAATTATATTGTTAGCTTCTGTGATGACGGGAGCTGTGGGGTGGAGTATCTATTCACTATCGATTGAACATGTCCTATCGCGTTACTTGATCCTGCTGTTCGCTTTCGTGGGTGGAGCATCTTTAGGAGCTTCGGTTGGTGTAGTAACAGGACTCATTCTAAGTTTGGCGGATATTACAGCTATTTATCAGATGAGTCTCCTTGCATTTTCCGGGATGCTGGCTGGCATGTTACGTGAAGGACATCGAGCGACGGTGGCGATGGGTATGCTTATAGGTTCATCTATTCTCTCAATCTATTTCATTGGACCCGGTGATGTATTGACCTCTACTTGGGAGACCTGTGCCGCGGTTGTACTCTTTATGATTACACCTAAGACCGTTATCGGCATGATTTCGAAATATGTACCTGGAACGCAGGATCATACGAAATCTCAGCATGAATATGCGAAGCGGGTACGTGATTTGACCGCAGATCGGGTCACGCAGTTCTCACAGGTGTTTAGACAATTATCACAAAGTTTTGGCCAAGTTTCGGGTGCAGGGGAAGTTAGTAAGCAGATGGAGGAAAAGGATCATTTTATGAATTCTGTTACACAAGGCACTTGTTCAGGATGTTTCAAGAAGGAACGCTGTTGGGATACGAAGTTCTACCAAACATATAAGTATATGACGGATATGATGAGCGCAATAGAAGAAAATCCAGATCTTTCTCCTGACAAGATTCCACATGAATGGAATCGAATATGCCATAAGACCGGAGATGTGCTTGAGGTCATGAAGAAACAGTACCATCTCTATCAACATGATATGCAGTGGAAACGCCAAATATACGATAGTCGTCATTTAGTGGCTGAACAATTATCAGGTGTATCTCAAGTGATGGATGATTTAGCGCGAGAGATCAAAAGGGAAGGACAAGCGATGTATCAACAGGAAGAAGAGATTCGTGAAGCGCTGGAGAAGATGGGACTATCTGTTCATGGCATTGATGTTATCAATCTGGATTCAGGACAAGTGGAGATCGAGATCATTCATGCTTATACACGGGGGTATGATGAGTGCCGCAAAATTATCGCTCCGCTTCTCTCCGACATTTTAGATGAACACATTGCCGTAATGCAGGAAACGGTCTCTGGAACACGTGACGGGCTAGCGACGGTTGTATTCGGATCAGCCAAAACATTTGAAATCACAACGGGGGTTGCTGGGGCTGCCAAAGGAGGAGATGTATTCTCTGGCGATAGTTTCAGTACGGTGGAGTTAGGCAATGGAACCTTTGCAGTTGCCTTGAGTGATGGCATGGGTAATGGAGAACGCGCGCGCCAAGAGAGTAGTACCGCACTGAATATATTGGAGCAACTTCTGCAATCGGGTATGGATGAGAAATTAGCTATCAAATCCGTTAATTCTATACTTCTACTTCGTTCACCCGATGAAATATATGCAACGGTGGATATGGCTTTGATCGACCAATATACGGCAGAGACGACATTTATGAAGATTGGGTCGACCCCGAGCTTTATTAAAAGAGGGCAAGAGGTCATTCTTGTCTCTGCAAGCAATCTTCCGATTGGCATCATCCAAGAAATTGAAGTCGATTTGGTCACCATTCAACTTCAAGCTGGCGATATCGTCATCATGATGACAGATGGTTTATATGATGCTCCGGGTTATGCGGTGAATAAGGAATTGTGGATGAAACGTATTATTCAAGAAATTCAGAGTGATGATCCACAATATATTGCAGATTGTCTATTGGAAAAAGTGATTCGTTATCAGCAGAATCAGATTCATGATGATATGACAGTCGTCGTAGGAAAGGTGGAACGTTTTCAGCCAAAGTGGGCTACACTGCATGTACCTGGCTTAGTACGTATGGATCGGCCACGTACCGTGAGTTAGAAACTCCCTGTTTGGATTCTCTCATTTGTGGAAATGATAGAGAGAAGAAACTTTTTCCATAGGGAGTGTGATCGAACATGAAACAAATTTTGTTAATCACAGATGGATGTTCAAATATGGGAGTCAGTCCTGTTCTAGCAGCTTCACATGCGCTTGAAGAGGGTATAACCGTGAACGTGGTAGGTGTAGTAGATTACGGGACGATTGGGGAACTTGGCAGTGTAGAAATTGCCGATATTGCCAAGGCGGGCGGGGGAATTAGTAGAGTTGTTGGAACTCAGAAATTAGCACAAACGATGCAAATGATGACTCGTAAGACGGTTGTACAGACCATACAACAAGCCGTAAATAAAGAGTTAAAACATATATTGGGGGGATCGACCTTAGAGGATTTACCTCCAAATCGCCGTTCGCAGGTCGTTGAAGTCGTAGATGAATTAACGGAGACCACGCCACTTCAAGTCGCGTTAATCATTGATGCTAGCGCGAGTATGAAGCCAAAACTGTCGGCTGTGGAGGAAGCTATTCGCGATTTAATGTTGAGCTTACAGGCTCGGGAAGGTTTTAGTGAGCTAGCCGTTTTTCATTATCCAGGGCGGCACAGTGGAGAGGATGCCATTATGAATGTGAACTGGACTTCTGATCTAGGTAAATTAAAGTCTTTGTTCAATCGAATTCACATGAAGGGGGCTACTCCAACGGGACCAGCGATCATGAAGGTGATTGATTTCTTCCGATATGGTACACTAGATGAACATCAAGCATGGCGGGGGAATTCCGATGAGGGAGAAGGAAAACGTGGTGACTACGTCGTCTAATCCCGATTACTCATCGGGTAAGGTGATCACGGGGAAATGGCGAAATAACCGTTTTGTGATCCAACGAGTACTCGGAAGTGGAGCTAATGGAACCGTATATTTGGTTCAGAAGGCAGGTTACCGGGAGCGTTATGCGTTGAAGATGGGGAATGATACATTGGAGTTACAGTCGGAGATTAACGTTCTGACTTCGCTACAGATACAACGGAAACAAAAAGATAAGCAAGAGGGTATAGCGCATCGTCCCTATTTACTCGAAGTAGACGATTTTTCAGAACACCATCGGGAGATTCCTTTTTATGTGATGCGATACGTGGAGGGGAGCCCTCTACACTGGTTTATACGCAAACGCGGACAAGAGTGGATTGGTATAGTGGGCTTACGGCTCTTAGAGAAAATCCGTGATTTACATCAACTAGGATTCGTGTTCGGGGACTTGAAACCTGAGAATGTGATGGTATCTGAGTATGGAGAAGTGGAGCTAATCGACTATGGTGGTGTAAGTTCAATAGGTCGTAGCGTGAAGCAATTTACAGAATGGTATGACAGAGGTTACTGGAATGCCGGTACTCGGGTAAGCGATGAAGGATATGACTTGTTCGCCTTTGCCATTCTCTGTATTCATTTACTTCACGGAGAAGCGCTGAGGGCTGCTGCAGGACAGCATCTTCCTCAGACGCGTAGCATGTCTGATTTACTGGCTCTTGTTCAACGAAGTCACAAGTTAAAACCTTATGCAGGTTGGTTGACTAAGGCGATACGCGGAGAATTTGAAGGGTCAGATCAAGCTTGGACGCTATGGAAGCAACAAATAAATAAACCTGTATTCCCTAGAAATAAATCCTTAGATAAGACACCTCGTTGGTTAAGATATGCATTTACTTTTTCAATCTTACTGTTATGTGGTGTTGTCGGTTTGGCGGTTTGGTTGTAAGGGAGTATAAGTGTTTACGGCAGAAAAGGAGCATACGAACATGAGAATGCACCTCTTGGTAGAGCATGTTCTTCGCATTGCGGAAGAACAGGGCCTATGGCTCCCTCACGATACCATTATAGTCGCAGTCTCCGGTGGTCCGGATTCTGTGGCTCTTTTGCATATTATGCACGAAATATCACAACATCATATGCCATTGAAACTCATATGCGCCCATCTACATCACGGATTTCGAGCAGAATCGGATGAAGAGGCTCTCATGGTGGAGCATATGGCAGCAAGGCTCAGTATTCCATTTGTGATGGAGGCTGTGGATGTTCCTGCTTATATGATAGAAAGTGGAAAGGGTACCCAGGAAGCTGCAAGAGATAAAAGATATGAGTTTCTTATCAAAACAGCGGTGAACTATGGCGCCCGCTCTATCGCGCTGGCTCATCATGCGGACGATCAAGCAGAAACCGTACTTCTTCATCTGTTACGTGGGAGTGGCCCGTCTGGTCTTGTTGGCATGAAGTTTAATAGAACCATAAAAAATGTGGAACTTATTCGGCCGCTTTTACGTATATACAAAACAGACTTGATTGATGTATGCGAAAGCGAAAGTCTAGTGTATGCCATTGACCAGAGCAACTTGCAAACGAAGTATCGACGCAATGAGATTCGTCTGGATATACTCCCTTATTTAGGACAATATAATGGACAGATTACACAGGCCTTGAATCAATTATCTAGTGTAATGACCGCCGAGGACGATTACGTGGAGCAGGCTGCTGAGAAGAAGTACCACGAATTGGTGCGTAAAGTCGACGAAAGGTTCACGTTTAGCGTATCTTCCTTTTTGGGCTTACATGTCGCTTTACAACGGAGGTTGATTAAACTAATATTAAATTACATGTCAGTGGACTCTGAGCTCACTGATTATAACAAGATCGAGACCCTTCGCGATGGCATTTCACAGAAAGCTCCTTCGACGTGGAGCCGAGACCTAGGTGGAGGATTCGTCTGTATACGGGAATATGATGTCGTTACATTTCAGCCTAAGCCACTTATGCAGAGAGTAAGGTATACATATGATCTACATGCAGTTGTTCCAGAACTTATGGTAAGCGAAATTGGGAAGATCTTGAGAATGGTAGTCCATTCGAGAGAACAGGAGTCATGGGCACGAGCAGATTTGCTTGGTCACGAAGCGGTGTTTGACGCGGATCTATTATCATTTCCTCTGACCTTGCGATGCAGGCAGGATGGGGATACCATGAAGGTGATGGGATTAAACGGTAGCAAAAAGGTGAAAGATATTCTTATTGATGATAAGATACCTCCATCCTTACGTGCTCAAATCCCCATGATTATTGATGGTAATAACGAGATGATTTGGATACCGGGAATACGACGATCTATCCATGCTCCTGTCAGTCAGCATACGACTTCTATTCTTCATATGTCTCTTGAAGATGCATAAGTGCAAGAAATTGGTTAATAGTAATGGTTGGTGTAATACTTTCATAGTTTAACGTAGGGGGTTCAGTCAGTTGCAGAATGATATACTAGAAGTACTCATCAGCGAAGAAGACATCCGGGAGAAGGTTGCAGAACTCGGAACGAAGTTAAGTGCCGAATATGCAGGTCGTAATCCTCTCGTGATTTGCGTTCTAAAAGGTGCGTTTATTTTTATGGCAGATTTGGTTAAGACGATAACCGTGCCGATTGAACTTGATTTTATGGCAGTGTCTAGTTATGGAGCAGCCACTAAATCAACGGGTATTGTCAAAATCATCAAAGATCTAGACGTTCCTGTTGAAGGACGGGATGTATTGATCGTTGAAGATATCATCGACAGTGGACTTACACTAAGTTACCTCATTGAGATGTTAAATAATCGTAATGCAAAATCTACACGTGTAGTTACTTTATTTGACAAACCAGTTGGTCGTACGGTAGATTTACAAGCAGATTATACAGGATTTATACTACCTGATGCTTTTGTAGTCGGATATGGTTTAGATTTTGCAGAGAAATACCGGAACCTACCTTATGTAGGGGTACTGAAACCGGAAATCTACACAACTTAATACAGCAATTCCATGGTAAAGCTCATTTATAACTCCTTGTCAGAGGCCTCTATTTGAGACAGCCTGACAGGCTATGGTAAAATAACTAAAGTGTCTTGAGAGGAGGTAGGGGATGAATCGGTTCATCCGTAATTCTGGTTTTTATTTGATTCTATTTTTAGTCGTGGTGGGTATTGTACAATTCCTCAACAATAGTAGCGAAACCGCTGATGCCCCTAAATATAACCAGTTACGTCAGCAGATTAAGGCTGATAATATCGATGAGATGGAGGCGCAATTTGATCAATACGCCTATCTAGTGACTGGTAAGTATAGGAAGGCAGAAAGTGGGAAATCTGAAAGTTTCATGACTTATATTCCTGCTACTGATTTTGCATTGGATGAGGTCATTCAAGCGAGTGAGAAGAACAACTTCAATCTTAATGTGAAGCCGATGGAAGGGCAGAGCATTTGGTTAACACTCTTTTCATCGTTTGTTCCATTGATTCTCATGTTCGTTCTCTTCTTCTTCATATTTAATCAATCGCAGGGCGGCGGCGGCAAAGTGATGAACTTTGGTAAGAGCAAAGCCCGGTTGTACAATGAAGAGAAGAAGAAAGTCTCATTTGAAGACGTTGCAGGCGCTGATGAAGAGAAGCAAGAGCTCGTTGAAATTGTTGATTTCTTGAAGGATCCTCGCAAATTTGCAGCTGTAGGTGCTCGTATTCCTAAGGGGGTACTACTTGTAGGTCCTCCAGGAACGGGTAAAACGTTGTTAGCCCGTGCAGTTGCAGGGGAAGCGGGAGTACCCTTCTTCAGTATCTCAGGGTCTGACTTTGTAGAAATGTTCGTTGGGGTAGGGGCTTCACGTGTTCGTGATTTGTTCGAGAATGCGAAGAAGAATGCTCCATGTATCATTTTTATTGATGAAATTGATGCTGTAGGTCGTCAACGTGGCGCTGGACTTGGTGGCGGACATGATGAACGTGAACAGACACTCAACCAATTGCTCGTAGAAATGGACGGATTTGGTGGTAACGAAGGTATTATTATGATTGCTGCAACAAACCGTGCTGATATATTAGACCCTGCATTGTTACGTCCAGGACGTTTTGACCGTCAAATTACGGTTGATCGACCAGATGTGAAGGGGCGCGAGGCTGTATTGAAAGTACATGCACGCAATAAGCCACTTACTGACGATGTTAGATTAGATGTTATTTCTAAGCGTACTACTGGATTTAGCGGTGCGGATTTGGAGAACTTGCTTAATGAATCTGCATTGATTGCTGCACGTCGTAATCGTAAAGATATCTCGATGGATGAAGTAGACGAAGCCATTGATCGTATCATTGTTGGAACGCAGAAACGTAGTCGTGTCATCAGTGATCGCGAGAAACGAATCGTTGCATATCATGAAGCGGGTCATACGATTGCAGGTTATTTCTTAGAACATGCGGATACGGTACACAAGGTTACGATCATCCCGCGCGGACGCGCAGGTGGATATGTCATCATGCTTCCGAAGGAAGACCGTATGCTTGTTACGAAGAATGAATTGCTGGATAGAGTTACCGGTCTCCTTGCTGGGCGTGTAGCAGAAGAGATTTTCATTGGAGAAATTGGTACGGGTGCCTATAGTGACTTCCAACAAGCCACAGGCATTGTGCGTAGCATGATCATGGAATATGGAATGAGCGAAAAGCTCGGACCAATGCAGTTCGGTTCTTCTCAGGGTCAAGTATTCCTTGGAAGAGATATTGGACACGAGCAGAATTATAGTGATTCTATTGCATATGAAATTGATCAGGAAATGCAGTATTTCACCAACTACTGTTACAACCGTTGTAAGGATTTATTGATCAAACACTCGAAAGAGATGCATCTTATTGCAAATACCCTATTGGAAGTAGAAACATTGGAAATTGATCAGATTAAACAGCTGATTGAAACCGGATCTATTTCAGATAAGGTTGCTAAGTCTACTGAGACAACAACAGAAGCTACAGGTACACCAACTGTAGAAACTGTGGGTGATGTTACGGTTCGCATTCTTCCTAAGAGTGATGAAACAGACGTGATACCGACTGGCGATATTCCAAACATAACGGAAATACCTAATTCAGCTGACCGTGATTCTAACGATCCTAGCGATTCAGGTAATGAAGGCGGAACACCTCCAGAAACTAAATAAAGATTAGTGTATGTCCTAATCATGTGAGAACCCCGTATAACACTTTTGTGTCATACGGGGTTCTTTTTTAAATATAAGAAAGTATAAGTTTTACTTGATAGATTGAACTAAAGTTTGCGCTCCCATATTCAACCATTTCTAAAGAAATTCATGAATATGGGTATCGTCTTTAGTTCATTCTATCTTGATACTCTATTCCTTATATTTCCGCTAAAACGGGTGCTGTCCTTGAAAAAGGACGGCACGGCCGTTTCTACTTGCTTATATGATCAAATGGGTTTATTGACAGAGTGATGAACGTTGTGTAAATTAGTTGTTAAACAACAAAGGGCATCCTTGGTTGGACTTGATTGGTGAGTAACAGAATATATTAGTTTAGCATGACATCTGTGATTGATAAATGACGGTTACATATAGAGGAGGAATTGCTGGTGGAAGCTCTCGCACTAGAGCGTAAGGCGCAACAGAATAGAGAACTACGCGAACGACTCATGCAATTAAAAAAAGAACGTAATGCCATTATTTTAGCTCATTATTATCAGCGCGATGAAATACAAGAAGTTGCAGATTTTCGAGGGGATTCGTTTTTACTAGCGCAAAAAGCGGCTCAGACGGATGCTGAAGTTATTGTGTTTTGTGGTGTACACTTCATGGGGGAAAGTGCCAAAATTCTTGCACCTAACAAGACGGTGTTAATTCCTGACGAACGAGCAGGTTGCCCTATGGCTGATATGGTCAATGTAGATGGACTTCGGAAGTTGAAAGCTCAACATCCTAACGCTAAGGTTGTTACGTATATTAATTCATCTGCAGAAATCAAGGCTGAGACTGATATTTGTTGTACGTCGGCTAACGCGGTTAGAGTTATTCAATCTGTCGATGCGGACGAAATTATCTGGGTGCCCGATAAAAACTTAGGTCATTATGTGCAGCAGCACACAGACAAGAAGTTGATTATATGGGAAGGTTATTGTAATACACATGATATGTTAACCGTCAAAGATGTATACGAAATGAAGGCGAAGTATCCAGACGCTCCTTTTGTCGTTCATCCGGAGTGCCGACCTGAAGTGGTTGAATTGGGAGATTTCGTAGGAAGTACTACGGCAATTCTGGAATATTGTAAGAAATCAGATGTGAAGCAATTTATTGTGGGTACCGAGGACGGAACAGGATTCCAGCTTCGACTGGATAGTCCAGATAAGACATTCCACTTCGCAACTAAGTTTCTAGTATGTCCTAATATGAAGGTTAATAATCTTAAAAAATTGGTGAAATGTCTAGAGACGATGAAGCCACAGATCTATGTACCACCAGCTATTGCCGATAAAGCACGGATATCCCTAGAGCGCATGTTACAGGTCAAGTAGCATGCGCTACTCTTTCTCTTAAGACAGGTGAACAACGTTATGATTCCACGGTATTTGGTAGATTTCGATCTAGAGTCTCTTCCAAAAGTTAAGACAGACGTTATTGTGATTGGTTCGGGTATTGCTGGATTATTCACAGCCATTAAGGCAGGTAAGGATCGTCAAGTATTAATGATTACTAAGAATGCTTTACTTGAGAGTAACACCCGTTATGCACAAGGGGGGATTGCCGCTGTTATATCAGAGGATGATTCACCAGCCTTCCACAGGCAGGATACACTGCTTGCGGGGGCTGGTCTTTGTTCTTCCGAAGCCGTAGATATCCTTGTGAATGAGGGACCACTAGGGGTTAAAGAGCTTATTCGATTAGGAACGACATTTGATGAGGATAATGGGGAGTTAGCTCTCACGCAGGAGGGAGCACATAGCCACCGACGTATTTTGCATGCTAATGGGGATGCGACAGGGTTTGAGATCGTTAGGGCATTATCGGAGCAAGTCATCAAAAAGGACAATATTGAAGTATGGGACAACCATTTCGTACTGGACATTATTACGGACGAGGGCGTATGTATTGGTGTTCTCGTACAGGGTCCGGGTGGAAAACGTATCTTCGTACAAGGAGATGCGACTATTTTGTGTTCCGGAGGAACGGGTCAGTTATATCGCTATACGACTAATCCTGAAGTTGCAACAGCGGATGGCGTAGCGATGGCCTACCGTGCTGGAGCTAAAATTCGTGATATGGAATTCCTTCAATTTCATCCGACCTCTCTTTGCTACCCCGGGGCTCCAAGGTTTCTAATATCGGAAGCTGTACGTGGCGAAGGGGCAGTCCTGCGTAATATTAAGGGTGAGCGTTTCATGAGTAAATACCATGAAATGCTTGAACTTGCACCGAGGGACATCGTAGCCCGAGCGATCGTTAGTGAAATGGAAGAAACCAAATCCACCTTCATATATTTAGATATAACCCATGAGACACCGGATATGATTAAGCATCGTTTTCCAACGATCGTTGAGACTTGTATGGTATATGGCCTAGATATGACGACAGACTGGATCCCTGTAGCACCAGCTGCACATTATATGATGGGTGGTGTTCAGACGGATCTGAGTGGTGAAAGTAACATATCACGTTTGTTTGCATGTGGTGAAGCATCCTCGACGGGTGTACATGGCGCTAATCGGTTGGCTAGTAATTCATTGTCAGAAGCGATTGTATTTGGTCGCCGGATTGTGAATCGAATTAGGGAACTTCCGCCTTTGAATTGGTCAGGGCGCTCACTCGTGGTAGACTATAATCGGGTAGACGTTCCTATGCAGGCGATGATAGAGAAACGATTGAAGTTACAGAAGGTTATGGTACGCTATGCTGGTCTTCGTCGTGATGAAGAGTCACTATCGAAGGGCCTTGAGGAACTGCGTCGTCAACTACCTATTTTTCAATCAGCGTTGTTTAAGAAAGAAGAATTCGAATTTGCTAATATGCTGACGTGTTCGTTGCTTATTACACAGGCCGCTTTGGCACGTAAAGAAAGTCGAGGTGCACACTATCGGTCTGATTATCCTGAACGGGATGATCTGTTCTGGCGTAAGCATCTGTTACAGCAGCGTGAGCATGAGATCGTGGGGGAAGTTAGTGATGATGTTTAATGGATACAATGAAAATTTGGTGGAATCAATACGCCATTGGTTGAGTGAAGATGTTGGATCAGGTGATATCACTTCTCTCGCAACAATAGCTGTAGATCATGAGTCTAAAGGGATTATTCATGCCAAAGAAGATGGTATTATCGCCGGAATTCCGGTATCTGAGCTGGTGTTTGAAGTTGTGGATCCCTCACTCTCCTTTGTGTCCCATGTGGAAGAGGGTCAATCCGTCACGAAAGGCACCACTCTTGCTACCGTTGAGGGAAGTACACATAGCATTCTGACAGGTGAACGGTTAGCTCTGAATTTGTTACAGCGTTTGTCTGGTGTTGCTACCAAGACAAGTCAGTTCGTTGATGCGATAGAGGGGTTACCTACGCGGCTTGTGGATACACGTAAGACGACACCTGGACACCGTATGCTTGAGAAGTATGCAGTGAGAGTAGGCGGCGGGGCAAATCACCGATTTGGCTTATATGATGCTGTCATGATTAAGGACAATCATATCAAGGGTGCGGGTGGTATTGCGCAAGCGGTGAGTCGTGCGCGTGCTTACATTCCACATACGATGACGATTGAAGTAGAGGCTGAGAATCTAGAGCAAGTAAGTGAAGCGATTCTGGCGGGGGCTGATATTATTATGCTTGATAATATGAGCCATAGTCTCATGAGGCAGGCGGTTGAACTCATCCGATCACGGGTACCTCATGTCAAAATAGAGGCATCCGGTAACGTATCTTTGGATACGATTCGGGGAATTGCCGAATGTGGAGTCGATATCATCTCGGTTGGACAGCTGACATATTCTTTTAATAGTCTGGATATCAGTTTGGATCTTAATGCGAAGAAGGAGGGCCAGATTTCATGATTCTTGTAGTAGACATAGGAAATACCAACATCGTATTAGGGATCTATCATAATCGTGAACTGGTTCACCACTTTCGACTTAGTACGGCTCGTCATTCTACAGTAGATGAGTTCGGTGTTATGATCTTTAATCTGTTTCGGATGTCCGATATTTCCGCTAAGGAAATTGAAGGTGTGATCATATCTTCTGTGGTCCCACCCCTAGTCAATATTTTTGAAGAAATGTGTCAGAAGTTCATTCATAAAATACCTTTAGTGGTTGGGCCTGGGATTAAGACTGGCTTAAATTTGCGTTATGAAAACCCGCGTGAAGTGGGTGCAGACCGTATTGTAAATGCTGTAGCCGCTGTGCACCAATATAAAGGACCTTTAGTTGTTGTTGATTTCGGTACAGCGACTACATTTGATTGTATTGATGCTAAAGGTAACTACCTTGGTGGAGCCATCGTCCCTGGTATAGGGATAGCAACGGAAGCGCTATATCAACGAGCATCGAAGTTACCGCGTATTGAGTTGGAGAAGCCTAAAAAGGTCATTGGCCGCAATACGATTCATGCCATGCAGGCTGGTATTATTTTTGGATATGCCGGACAAGTGGATGGTATCGTTGAACGTATAAAGGTTGAGATGGAAGCGCCGAACCTAAAAGTTGTTGCTACAGGGGGATTGGCTGAACTGATCGCAAGTGAGACGAAATGTATACAAGAGGTCAATTCAATGCTTACGCTTGAGGGACTGCGTTTAATATACGAACGTAACCAATAAGGCTAAGGGATGTAATATGTACAAATGATGATGGTATAAATTAATAGGAAAAGGAGGCCATAAGAACATGGACCACAAAAAAGATCGATTAATCCGAGGAACAGCTATGAATGGCCATGTTCGTGCCTTAGTGGTACGTACAACAAGTTTAGTAGAAGAACTCCGTCAAAGACATGACACCTGGCCAACGGCTACAGCAGCTATGGGGCGTACCTTGACTGCGGCAGCTATGATGGGTGCAATGCTTAAAGGCAAAGAGAAAATAAACATTCAAATTAAGGGCGATGGACCTATAGGTCAAATCGTAGCAGAGGCCAATGCCTTTGGAGATATCAGCGGGTATGTAACAAATCCGCATGTCCATCTACCAAATAACAGTCTGGGTAAAATTGATGTTGCAGAAGCTGTAGGGCGCAGTGGTTTCGTGAATGTGATTAAAGATCAGGGGTTAAAAGATGTTTATACGGGAAGCTCCCCGATCATTTCGGGTGAGATTGCCGAAGATATGACCTATTATTTCGCAGTGTCAGAACAGACACCGTCGGCGGTAGGGTTAGGTGTGTTGGTAGGAACAGAGAATGAGGTTCTGGAAGCGGGAGGTTTCATCATTCAGCTGTTGCCAGGTTTAAGTGATGATGAGATTAATGCGATAGAGCATGCGGTTAGTGAGCTTCCACCAATCACGTCCTTAATGGACCAAGGTATGGAGTTGGAAGAGATGCTTCAATGGTTGCTACCCGATGCAGTAGTACTAGAAGAAATGGATCTTCGATTCCAGTGTCAATGTTCCAAAGAACGAGTGGAGAACACACTTATCAGTCTAGGGCAGACCGATATTGAAGAAATCATTGAAGAAGACGGCAAAGCAGAGGTTGTATGCCATTTTTGTAATGAAAAGTACTCTTTTGATAAAGCAGAACTTCAGCATATTTTGGATCAAACCGTGAAGTAACGGTATCCATATGATAAAGTTTAGAAGAGAGAAAAGGACGCTATGGGTTGTCAATGCCATCTTAGCGGTGTGCCTTCTTTTCATGGGTTGCTTGATTATGTTCCGTGGTCTGGGGCCATTAGATGAGGAACCCTTGCTACAATCTGGGGAGTTGCCGGTGGCTTATTTCAAAGAAGAACGGATCTCCAATAGTGAATGGGAACAGGAACTTAAGCGAAAGTATGGACAAGAAGTATTACTTCATATGCTGAATCGCAAAGCGGTACTTGAGGAAGGTAATGCACTGGATATTCATATCTCTCCCGATGAAGTCATGCGTCAATTGAAGAAGGATATGGTGGGTTATGACTCCGAAAAAGCTTACTATGATGAGATGGAGACACAATTGGGTCTTTCACCGGAAGATGTTGCGACGGAGATGAACTACAGGTTAACATTAGAGCGAATAGCCATATCGGGTATCCGCATTTCAGATGAGGCCATTGACAGCTATCTTGAAGAGAATCGAGATCAGTTCGAGGCTAGTAAACAGTTTCAACTCTCAGTCATTAAAGTAGCTAGCGAAGAGAAAGCTCAAGATGTACTAGATCAACTCGAACAGGGTGCCAGCTTCACAGAAATGGTCAAAGAACACTCCATAGACGTGAGTAGTCGTGACCAAGATGGAATGATCGGTGCGGTAGAATGGAACGATCCCTTCTTACCCAAGGAAATGCTAGATGCGGCAGCTTCGTTACAAATTAATGATATCTCGGGCCCTTTTCAGTGGGATGAGGATTACGTTGTTATCCAACTAACGGATATCATCATAGAAGAAAAGGAAGATATGCAACAGATTCGTGAGTCTATTCGCAAATTGCTTGCACTTAATGAAGCGATGCCACTTACTGAGTTGGAGAAGCTTCTTAGGGACAAATACGATGTTCGAATAGTGGCTTTAAGTGGGCTATAGTCCTTCATAACAAATACTTTCAGCGCTCAGCATAATACACATTGGATACTTTGATGAATAGCTAATGAAAGCTGACAGTAATGTATCAGGATACATTGATGAGTAGCTAGTGAAAGCTGATAGTAATGTATCAGGATACATTGATGAACAGTAGATGATGGCTGTTCGCCTAAGTATCCTTTTTTTGTATAACCTTTGTTGACAAGGTGCGTAGAGGTTTGATAATATGAAGATACAAAAACCAACTGAAATACTCGGATATATCGGGAGACATCGACAGTTGTTAAGCTGTCGGATATTTTTCCCTTATCATACAACTAGATGAAATGACTCTAGCAATGCTCGTATTATATAACCATTATCCTAGGGAGGGCTTTATTCATGGCAAAGGTCGTTAATAATGTAACTGAGTTAATTGGAGGAACACCGCTTGTTCGTTTGAATCGTCTAGTATCTGAAGATAGCGCAGAGATTTACCTTAAACTTGAGTACCAGAATCCGGGGTCAAGTGTTAAAGACCGTATTGCGATCAGCATTGTAGAAGAAGCAGAGAAGGATGGTAGTCTTAAACCAGGTGGAACAATCGTTGAAGCAACGAGTGGTAACACTGGAATTGGCTTAGCGATGGTAGCTGCTGCTAAAGGTTATAAAGCTGTTATCGTTATGCCTGAGACGATGAGTTTGGAGCGTCGTAACTTATTGCGTGCTTATGGTGCTGAGCTTGTTCTGACGCCAGGATCGGAAGGTATGAATGGAGCTGTTACAAAGATGGAATCTATTGTAAAAGAAAACCCTGACTACTTCAAGGCAGAGCAATTTAAGAACCAAGCTAACGTGAAGATTCACCGCGAAACGACAGGTCCAGAAATTGTGGAAGCGATTGACTCCATCGGTGGTACACTAGATGCGTTTGTTGCTGGAATTGGTACAGGTGGAACAATCTCTGGTGCTGGTGAAGTCTTGAAGGAAAAATACCCAGATATTAAGATTTATGCTGTAGAACCTGCAGCTTCACCAATCTTGGCAGGTGGTAAACCAGGTCCTCATAAGATCCAAGGATTAGGAGCTAATTTTATCCCTGAAATCCTGAACCAAGATATATACGATGAAATCATTCACGTAGAAAATGAGGAAGCTTTTGAAGTTGCACGTCGTGTAGCGACAGAAGAAGGTATTCTATCGGGTATTTCTTCAGGTGCTGCTGTATCTGCTGCACTTAAAGTAGCTAAACAGTTGGGTAAAGGCAAACGTGTTGTCGTTATCATTCCTAGTAACGGTGAACGTTACCTCAGTACGCCATTATACAATTTCGAAGGATAATTCATTATCCAATTCAATATAATTTGAGTCAGACCCCTATTGCCGTTAGTATTGGCAATGGGGGTTTTTATATAATGAAATCCATAGGGTCTTTTCAAAATAGCTATAACTAAAGTATACTGACAAGCAGTTTAAGATTCCTTTTACGAATTGAAGCAGGAAGTTATGCTTAAAAATATGATACGGCTTATGAAGTAAGTCTTTTTACGAAGTAAAACAGGAAGCGATGCTCAAAAAGACTAAGCGTATGCTCTCGAAGCAAGTCTTTTTACGAAGCGAAACAGGAAGCGATGCTCAAAAAGACTAAGCGTATGCTTTCGAAGCAAGTCTTTTTACGAAGCGAAACAGGAAGCGATGCTCAAAAAGACTTTTAGGAGGAAACAACGTGACAATAAATGTGTTAACTTCACTGGCACAGTGGGAGCAGTGGGCAACTGAAGGGTGGAGTGTATTGCCGTATCTTGTGCGGATGAAGGGTGAGGCTCTACCACCAGCATGGACACGAGCGTGGGAAGCCTCATCACCTTATGCAGTGGTACTGGAGAGCGGTAAGAGTGGTCGTTATACGTATCTCGCGATTGATCCTATTTCTGTGATATCGGGAAAAGGAAACGAAGCGGGGTTAGTTAATCCTCGAACGGGTGAGACGGATAATGTAGAAGGAGCTCCCCTACAAGTCTTAGAGCAATGGATGGCACCTTATCGCTCTCCACAAATGGCTAATGAGGATTACCCGCCTTTCCTAGGAGGGTGCGTTGGATTTATGGGATATGATGTCGTTCGTTCTCTAGAAAGACTCCCTTCACGGGCAGAGGATGAGCCGGCATTTCCTGATTATATGTGGATGAGAATGGAAGAGGTATGGATTTATGATAATCAGGAACAGGTTGTTTACTGTGCAGTTCATATGCCTTTAAATAACGTAGATCTAGTTACTTCAACCCAGGAAACGGTGTCGTTGAATGATGTTATCGATTCTTCGTTGGATGCGGTGTTTAAAGAAGCTCAAGAAAGAGCCGTTGGGATGATGTCGTTATGGGCTTCCTTTAGCACCATAGGATCTGATGGACTTCCAAATGGAGAGGCAGAGCGGAATCAACGCTTGCACCAATTGGACAAGTTGGAAGAGAGGGAACGGATGCAACACACCTCGCAGGAGACATGGCCAGGAATGACGGCCCACTTTTCCCAAGAGTCTTTTGAGAAGGCGGTATTGCTGATTCAGGAATATATTCGTCAAGGAGATGTCTTTCAAGTTAATCTATCGCTTCGACAGGAAAAAGAATTACACTCTTCACCAGAACAAATTTATGAATGGCTTCGTTTATTGAATCCTTCTCCATATATGGGTTTGCTCAGATCACCGGGGTTTTCCCTTGTTAGTGGTTCGCCTGAACTGTTGGTGAAGTTGCACGGAGATAAGGTGAGTGCTCGTCCTATTGCGGGTACAAGACGAAGAGGGAACACAACGGAAGAAGACGCTGCGATGGCAGCTGAGTTATATATGAATGAAAAAGAGCGCGCAGAGCATATCATGTTAGTTGATCTAGAACGCAATGATATTGGTCGTATAGCGGCATATGGTTCAGTACATGTTCCTGAGCTAATGACGATCGAATATTATTCTCATGTGATGCACCTTGTTTCTCAAATAGAGGGTAGTCTGGCAACTGGGAAAGATGTCTATGAAGTGATTGCAGCTCTCTTTCCGGGGGGGACGATTACAGGTGCGCCTAAGATTCGAACGATGGAAATTATAGAGGAACTCGAGCCTGTACGTCGCGGACCCTATACGGGATCTATGGGGTGGATTGACTATAATGGTAATATGGAATTAAATATTATTATAAGAACATTAGCCGTACAAGACGGAAAAGGATACATCCAAGCTGGAGCAGGTATTGTGGTGGACTCGGATCCTTATCGTGAATATCGTGAGTGCCATAATAAAGCTAAGGCGATGATCAAGGCAGTATTATGTAGTGAAGAGGAAACAGCCGTAAGTAGATAAATTGAATGGAAGAATGTGATGCCTACGTGTTACTTTGGAATGCGTTAGACATTATTCTCTAGCTCAATTTATATAGCGGCTTACAAGGGGGATATACTCATGATATTAGTGCTCGATAACTATGATTCTTTTACTTACAATTTGGTTCAGTACTTGGGTGAATTAGGTCAGGAGGTAAAAGTATATCGCAATGATGAGATTGATATCGCAGGTATTAAAGAACTTGCACCAGATCATATCTTGATCTCTCCAGGGCCTTGTACACCTAACGAAGCAGGTATTAGTCTTGAGGTGATTCAGGAATTCAAAGGAATCATTCCAATTTTCGGCGTATGTTTGGGACATCAAGCGATTGGTCAAGCTTTTGGAGGGAATGTTATACGTGCAGAACGTCTAATGCATGGTAAGACTTCACCGATTCTTCATCAGGGTACTTCTGTATTCGAAGGACTGCCGTCACCTTTTACAGCTACTAGATACCATTCATTACTGGTGGAGCGGGAGAGCCTGCCTGATTGTTTGGAGATTACAGCTGAGACGGAGGAAGGCGAAATTATGGGATTGCGCCACAAGGAATACCCAATCGAGGGTGTACAATTCCATCCTGAATCCATTATTACAGACCACGGGCATCAAATGCTTCTTAACTTTCTTCAGCAGTCTCAAGTAAAGAAAGCATGACGTTTATAGGAATAAATTACGGCATTGTAGATGCTATGGATGCAAAGGTGTCTGTGATGGACCATGGGTTTCTATATGGGATGGGACTATTCGAGTCGTTTCGTACTTACGGTGGCGTACCCTTTTTGTTGGATAGACATCTAAAGAGGCTCTCCGAAGATTGTCGTTATCTAGGTATTCCTTATAAAATCGATCTAGAAGCTACATCTGCATGGATTGCTAGTGTTATGAAAGCCAACGAATTGAGCGAGGCCTATATCCGATATACGGTTAGTGCGGGCGAGGATGTGCTGGGGTTGCCTACGGAAGACTACCGTAGCCCCAATCACTTCCTTATCGTTAAAGAGCTCCCTAAGGTACCTTCTAAACTTTACCGTGATGGAAAAGGATTACAAAGACTACACACCCGTCGGAATACACCAGAGGGCCCAGTCCGGTTTAAATCTCTACACTATATGAATAATATATTAGCAAAGCGGGAGCTGATGTCTTATTCTGCTAGAACACGTTATCCATCGGAAGGACTTATGTTGAATGGACCGGGTTATGTTGCTGAGGGGATCGTTAGTAACTTATTTTTTGTTCGACAGGGTTCTCTTTGTACTCCCCATCTAGATACTGGCATACTACCGGGAATTACTAGGGAACTCGTGATGGAACTTTCTTTAGACATGGGCCTACCTTGTGAGGAAGGTTTGTATACATGGGATGATTTGGCGAATGCTGAAGAAATATGGATGACTAGCTCGATTCAGGAGTTGGTACCTGTCACTACACTTCTATTGGAGGACGGCTCCCACATCACGATAGGTAGTGGTACTGCTGGACCTATAACAACTAGACTTCTGCAATTATATCGAGAGAAAGCAGGCATTATCTGATGAAAAAGACGATCTATGAACGATCCTACTCTTGTGGAGAAACGGAATTAAGAATGGGTCAGTCCACGCTTATTATGGGGATATTAAACGTTACGCCTGATTCCTTCTCAGATGGTGGTCAATATACGAATACGGAACTTGCTGTTCAGCATGCACTCCAAATGGTGGAAGACGGGGCGGATTTAATTGATATAGGCGGGGAATCAACTCAACCTGGTTCTGTTGAGGTTGGGATGGAAGAGGAATTGGCGCGGGTTATTCCTGTCATAGAGGCTATTCATCGCATAGCTCCACATATTCCTCTTTCGGTGGATACGTATAAAGCGGAGGTTGCTCGGCAAGCCATTCATGCAGGCGCTCATATCATAAATGATATTTGGAGAGGTATAGGCGATCCTCAGATGTTAGCTACGGCAGCAGAACTCTCGGTTCCTATTATTCTGATGCATAACCGCCACGATCGGAATTATACTAACCTGATTGCAGATATAATTGAGGATTTAAAGGAAAGCATCGCTTTAGCGCTTCGTGCAGGGGTAAAAGGGGACAACATTATTTTGGACCCTGGGATTGGTTTTGCAAAAGATTATGTCGAGAACATGCGTGTTATGGTCGAACTTGATGCATTAACGGAATTGGGTTACCCAGTATTACTCGCTACATCGCGCAAGAAATTTATTCGCACAGCTCTGAATCTACCTGTAGATGATGTCATTGAAGGAACGGCGGCAACGGTAGCCTTTGGTATTGCACAAGGTTGCCAAATTGTAAGGGTACACGATGTATCTTCCATAAAACGAACCGTTCAAATGTGCGACGCCATGGTGTATGGATCAATCATTTGAAAATAATCTAGAAACAGACATATAGAGGAGTGGCATTTAAAGATGGATAAAATGGTTATGCACCGGATGGAGTATTACGGATATCATGGCGTTTTCGAAGAAGAGAGAAGACTTGGACAACGGTACTACATTGATTTAGAGCTAGACATGGACCTTCGCGAAGCGGGAGAACAGGATGACTTAACGAAAACCATTAATTATGCTGATATTCATGTTCTTGTGAAAGATATAGTGGAGAACAAGTCTTTTAAATTAATCGAAGCTTTAGGTGAAGCCATTGCATCCTCGTTATTAGACACTTATACTAGTATCAATGCATTAACGGTCAAAGTGACCAAACCGCATCCTCCGTTCGACATACATTTTCAAGGTGTTACGGTGGAGCTGTCCAGAACAAGAAAGTGAGAATCCATCATGAAGTCACATTCCACCTCTGAGTCATCAGAGGCTTATATTGCTTTAGGGGCTAATTTAGGGGACCGTGAAGGAACCTTAATGGAATCCGTAAGCCGTCTCCATATGCATCAACAGATTACCGTCCTCCGTGGCTCAAATCTTTATGAGACTGAGCCTGTAGGTTTTGTAGACCAGCCTTATTTTCTCAATATGGTAGTTGCTGTAAGCACCGAGCTAAATCCTCATGCTCTTCTAAAAGTCATGCAAGAGATTGAATTAGAACTTGGTCGTGTACGTCACACCCATTGGGGACCACGTACGGTTGACTTGGATCTTCTGTGGATGGAGGGATTGGTTGAAGATACGCCAGAACTCATTCTACCTCATCCTCGGATGGAGGAGCGAGCATTCGTTCTCGTCCCGTTGCATGATATTGTACCCTCTGAAGAAACCTCTGGTTTGCATATCGTAGTTAAGACAGCACTTGAGAAACTGGATGGAAAGGAAGGGATACAACTATGGAGAACTTACAACTGGCAGCCCGAATCCGCGCTTTCAGAAAACTAAAAGGGTACACGCAACAACAATTAGCTTCTAAGATGGAGATATCTCTTGCTGTTTTAGGAGAAATTGAACGAGGTAACCGCCATGTGGAAGATCAAATTTTAAATAAAATTTCAGAGGTTTTGGATGTTTCGATTCCCGAACTGATGAATATTTCGTCATAGTAAGTAATTTGGAGACTCAACACCATAACTAGTTCTTCAAAAACATTGGTATAGGATGCCGCTACGATAACGGATTGTCCTTCCGATCGCTGTTGCCCTCTGATTTCTTGAATATATACCGCTTCTGGCGGTGAAATAATAGGGAAAAGCATATCCTTTCGAAGTAGCTTTCCTACGGAAGCTTGTAGGCGAACGCTTACGCTTCTTCAGGACAATTCCGTCACCTGCGCTAATTCGAATTTAATCCATTGTTATCTGCAAGTACTGAATTTTGGTTTAGAGCAAATCTGGATATATCAATTAAAAAAACTTAGGATTACGCTTTCGATGTAGTTTATATCGAAGTAAATCATGTAGTAATACTATAAAAACTTAAGATTATGCTTCCGATGCGAGTTTTATATCGAAGTGAATTCTAGAAGTATCACAATATAAAACTTGGAGGTTCATCACATGCTAAAGATTGGCGATATTGAAATGAAGAACCAAGTCGTGCTTGCCCCCATGGCGGGTGTTTGCAACCCAGCATTCCGCTTGATCGCCAAAGAATTTGGCGCGGGACTGGTATGCGCGGAAATGGTTAGTGGCAAGGCTATTGTCCATGGTAATAAACGTACACATGAAATGCTGTTTGTTGACGAACGGGAGAAGCCACTAAGTTTACAGATTTTTGGAGGAGACCGTGAATCTCTGGTTGAGGCAGCAAAAGTCGTAGATAAAGAAACAAATGCTGATATCATTGATATAAATATGGGCTGTCCTGCACCAAAAGTTACGAAGATTGACGCAGGGGCTCGGTGGCTTTTGGATCCAAATAAAATATATGAAATGGTGTCGGCTGTTGTGGATGCCGTAGGTAAACCGGTTACGGTGAAGATGCGTACAGGTTGGGACAGTGACCATATCTATGCTGTAGAGAATGCTAAAGCTATCGAACGCGCAGGTGGTAAGGCAGTTAGTATACACGGTAGAACAAGAGAACAACACTATACGGGTCATGCGAACTGGGACATTATTAGAGATGTGAAACAATCTGTGGGTATTCCAGTTATAGGTAACGGTGACGTTGTTACGCCAGAAGATGCACGTCGAATGCTGGAGTTAACCGGATGCGATGGTGTTATGATTGGTCGAGGAGCACTTGGTAACCCTTGGATGTTATATCGCACGATTCAGTATTTACAGACAGGCGAGCTTGTTGCAGAACCATCTGCTGAAGAGAAAATTAAAATCGCCATTCTTCATATGGATCGCTTAATAGCGATGAGAGGTGAACATATTGCTGTTCGTGAAATGCGTAAACACTTAGCATGGTATTTGAAGGGGCTGAAAGGTTCTGCTCGGGTCAAAGACCTCATCATGGAAGAAACAAGACGAGATGAAATGGTGAAAATCCTAGAAGGTTTCGTTGGAGGACTGAACGAAGAAGGCGAGACCAATGGCGATTTATCGGCAGTGTTCGCGTCTATGCAATAATCTTAAATAGGTTACGAGGGAACTGCATTGACATTTTGAAATGGTTACCATATACTTTTGCAGTATAAATTCGACTCAATTGTTAATCTCAGCAGCAGAGGAATGTTCTGATTCCTCAAGATTTGCATATAGTGGTTTTCATAAGTATAGGTAATCATTTAAAATATTCACATGACAGGAGAATCGATTAATGGGCGATAAAGAAGTCATTCTTACACAAGAAGGTCTTAAGAAATTAGAGGATGAGTTAGAATTCCTCAAATCCGTTAAGCGTCGTGAAGTTGCAGAACGGATAAAGGTTGCCATTGGTTATGGTGATATCAGTGAGAACTCGGAATATGAAGATGCTAAGAATGAACAAGCCTTTATTGAAGGACGTGTGATTACGCTAGAGAAATTACTGCGTAATGCTCGCATCATTAACAATGATGATATTAATACGGATTCTGTAGGGGTTGGTGCTACGGTTACTGTTGAAGATGTGGAGTTTGGAGACACGGTGGAATACCTCATTGTAGGTACAGCTGAGTCTGATCCACTAAACAACAAGATATCTAACGAGAGTCCGGTTGGTAAAGCTATTCTTGGTAAACAAAGAGGAGCTATTGTTGATGTTAATGTTCCACAAGGTGTTGTTCAATATAAAATTATTGACATTCGTAAGGTATAATGAGTGAGGATTGTTTTAAAAGGCTTCCCATGGGAAGCCTTTTTTAAAATATATGAATACCAGAAAATGTCGTTGCCTCGTCCATCATGGAAGTCGGAGTTTTTCTAATTGGATGAAACAGGACCTATGAGGATAAGCAAGGGTTTAGAACAGTCAAAACAATGGCTAAATCGTAAGGGATACGAAGGAGATGGAGTTGCATGTCGGAAGAGATAGTGAATCAGGAGAATGAACTGAGCGAATTGCTACAGATTCGTCACAACAAATTGGACGAGCTACGCGGAATGGGTTTAGATCCGTTTGGTAAAAAATATAACAGAACACATCATGCGGGTGAGCTTGTAGCTCAATACGACTCATTTACGAATGAGGAATTAGAAGAAAAAGCAATCCCAGTCAGCATAGCAGGCCGTATTATGGCTAAACGTGGTATGGGTAAGGCTATTTTTGCTCAAATTCAAGATCTTAGTGGGAAAATCCAAATATACGTGCGTCAAGACGCTATACCTGAAGTGAAATTCAGTGCGTTCCGGTTGTTTGATCTTGGGGACATTATCGGTGTAACTGGACATATGTTTAAAACAAAGACCGGAGAGACTTCAATCAAAGTAGACGACGTAGAGATCCTCTCGAAGTCACTATATCCATTACCTGATAAATATCATGGACTTAAAGATGTAGAGCTTCGTTATCGTCAGCGTTATGTTGATCTGATAATGAGTCCAGAAGTACAACAGACATTCATTATGCGCTCTAAAATCATTCAATCCATGCGTCGTTACTTAGATTCACTTGGTTATTTGGAAGTGGAGACACCGACGTTACACACGATTGCTGGTGGTGCAGCTGCGAAACCTTTTACAACACATCACAATGCGCTTGATATGGATCTATATATGCGCATCGCGATCGAACTTCATTTGAAGCGCCTTATCGTTGGTGGATTTGAAAAAGTATATGAAATCGGACGCGTATACCGTAACGAAGGTATTTCGACTCGTCACAACCCTGAATTTACAATGATCGAGTTGTACGAGGCGTACGCGGATTATAAAGATATCATGAATTTGACAGAAACCATGGTCGCGCATATTGCTCAAGAAGTATTGGGTACAACCGTTATTGATTATCAAGGTCAAGAAGTGGATTTAACGCCATCTTGGCGTCGAGTGTCTATGGTTGATGCTGTTAAGGAAGTAACAGGTGTAGATTTTAGTGTTCATATGACAGATGAAGAAGCACGTAATTTGGCAAAAGAACACAAAGTACCCGTGGAAGCACATAATAAGTTTGGTCATATTCTAAATGCCTTCTTTGAACAATTCGTCGAAGAGACATTGATTCAGCCTACGTTTATTACCGGCCATCCTGTGGAAATCTCACCGCTTGCGAAACGTAATGAAGAAGATCCAAGGTTTACGGATCGTTTTGAATTATTTGTGGTTGCAAGAGAGCATGCAAATGCATTTACTGAGTTAAATGATCCGATTGATCAGCGTCAGCGTTTTGAAGCTCAAATGACGGAACGTGAACAAGGTAATGACGAAGCTCATGAAATGGATGATGACTTTATCCGTGCACTTGAGTATGGTATGCCTCCAACAGGTGGACTTGGAATTGGTATAGACCGTTTGGTGATGTTGTTGACCAACGCCGCTTCTATCCGTGACGTTCTTCTCTTCCCACATATGCGTACTCAAAAAGATAACTAAGTACGGGTGAGTTATGAGTTCAGTAAGATAAATAGTACATCGAATACCTGCTTAACTTTCTCTTGGGAAGGTTAAGCAGGTATTCTTTATATTTCCGAAAAGAAGGATACCCATCCTTAAGGGATCACGTAGCCGTTTCTTCTTGTGTAGCTAGATAGATGAACTAAAGACGAACCCGCATATTCAAGATGTTCTATAGAAATGATTGAACTTGTGAGCGCAAACGTTATTCAATCTATAAGTATAATGATTCAAATATAATTATTTCAAAAAAAGGTTGCATTCCTACATCACACGTGATATATTATTAGTCCGGCCAATAAATAACACATTTTATTGAATCGGCAAGCCAATATCGAATGAAACTTAAATCGAAAAAAAGCTTGCACAAACGAACCGGACATGATATGATATAAAAGTTGTCACCGAGACACACTGGTAACGACAAACGAAATAATTGGTCTTTGA
>LIDZ01000003.1_pt1 | contig 64792 bp, 59 predicted proteins | sample 644651 | NCBI WGS metagenome assembly LIDZ01 (sample SAMN03856242, study PRJNA289617) | food metagenome | isolation source: wine grapes on drying loft during traditional withering process | host: Vitis vinifera cv. Corvina | place: Italy: Gargagnago di S. Ambrogio di Valpolicella | collected 2014-01 | reverse complement strand
ACCAGCTATTGCTGGTGCTAATAATTAAAACTTTTTGGGACATTTTCAAATTCAGTTGACAGCAAATCAACCATATATTTTATAGCCTTTCATTTCTTCAATTTGACTCTGAAATACTAACATTTCAACCTTTAATCTATTGGAACTCTTTACATAATTTACGTAAATACTTTTATTGCTAGCCTCAATACCTGCTGCAAAACTATCAATAGCTCTAGATATTTCTTCTTTATAAACTTCTCCTATTTCAATATATATGTTATTATTTTCATTTTTCGATGTAATCCTAAGTATATCATTTCTAATCAAGTGTTTTAAATACGAAAATTTTAATATTTTCCCTTTGCCATAACAATTGCTACAATCTTCTTCTATATAATCTAATATAGATTTTCCTCTTCTACGTCTTGCAATTTGTACAAGATTAAGTTCAGTAAAAGGATATATTATTGTCTTGTTCTTGTCGTCTTTAAATCCTTCTTGTAGGGTACTTAATATTTTTTTCTTAGCATTTTTATCTTGAATATCAATGAAATCAACCACAATTATACCACTTAGATTTCTAAGTTTTATTTGTCTAGCTATCTCCATAGCTGCCTCTAAATCTGTTATTTCTGCTGTCTTTTCTATATTTATGCCCTTTATATTTTTGCCTGAATTTACATCTATCACATACATTGCCTCTGTTTTATCAATTACTATTGATCCACCACAAGATAATTTCACATTGCTATTCCTAAGCGCTAAAATTTCGCTTTCAATGCCATAAAACTCCATTATAGGAATATCATCTTCATAAAGTTCAATGCTGGTTTGTATATCTGGTTTGTCATTAAAATAATCATTTAAATAGTCATAATCTGCTTTGTCATTAACTATCACCTTTTCTGTAGTCTCACCTATAGTATCTCTTAAAATTTTACCTAAGACTCCCCCAGACTCATATAACAATTGTGGTTTATTTGTAAATGTTGCTCGCTTTATAATGTCACTGTATACCTGATGTAGTTTTTTTATTTCTTCGTTTATCTCTTCAATAGGTACCTTTTCTGCATTGGTCCTTACCATAACCCCTACATCTTCCGGTTTAGATATTTCTTCAAAAAACTTTTTTTGTAAATTTACATCAACTATTTTCTTTGAAATATTTATTTTCTTAGTTAGTGTTTCTATTACTGAGTATCTTCCTGGAATAGTTATATTATTATTTACTTTTGGTCCTTTACTACCCATGCTTTCCTTCACAATCTCAACTAAAAGTTCTTCACCCTTTTTAACATTTAAATTGCCAAACCTAGTATCTAAGTACATATAAGCATTTTTACCTATTCCTATATCCACAAAGGCGCACTTTATTCCCTGTACAATATTTCTAACTATACCCATATATATTTGACCAGGATAAACCGTGTTCTCATCTTCTTCAATATAACATTCACATAATTTTTCATTTTCCGCTATGCATATTCTAAGTATTTCCTTTTGTCTTTCAATATATACCTTTTTCAAATTTTCCACCCCAATGATTTTGATTCTCCCTAATCTGTATATTTCTCAAAATATTCCCATAGAGGCATTATCTTTTCATCCCTTTTTCCATATATTTCTTTTCTAATAATTTCGGTAAATGCAATGGAATCAACATTATCTGTATGTTTTTTAATATACTCCGATACCAATTCCGATGAAAGATTTTCCCTACTTCCACAGGAAATAAGTACATAAATACTCAAAACCTTATCTTTTATTTGAAATTTAAAGTCCTTAACCATAGGTCTTATATTTGTATCTTTTTCACCACTTTTGGTTTTTTTAATAATATTCCATTCCTCTTGCCCCGATAATTCTAAAAGTTTTTCTTCTAGTCCATTTACATCAGTGTATTTAATCCTTATTTCATAACTTGCTGCGTCAATAGCAGACATAGACTGTGGAATCTTTTTTCCATCTTTATCATAAGGTTCTTTTATTAAAGCAACATTTAGAAGTTTTATACTTTCAGTTGAACTTTCATTAAATCTTCTTTGGATTTCTTCTACATTTACTTCTTCCCCAAATTCAATATCCAAATATTCACCTGTTGAATGCATTCCAACAGATAATGGTTGTGCAATAGAAAGCCTCATATGTGGGTTAAACCCATTTGAATATTCCACAGGAAGCGAAGCTCTTTTAAATGTTCTTTGAATTGACCTCATAAGATCAAGATGAGCCACAAATTTTATATCAGGACCTTTTTTAAATTTTATTGAATAGCGCACCCTCAAAACACTTCCCTTCTGTAAATTCTTGGTCAACTCCACAATTTTTGCAACCAAGCCTACAATCTGGAGTAATGGCTGCAATCTTTGCCTTTTCATTTTCGCTGATAAGATACTCTTTGCTTACTCCAATTTCAATAAAATCCCAAGGAAGAACTTCATCATAACTTCTTTCTCTATATGCATAAAAATCTCCATCAACATCGCACTGCTTGAAAGCTTGCATCCAAGCATCCTTACTGAAATATTCTGTCCATGCATCGAACTTAGCACCATTTTCAAAAGCCTTTACAAGTACATCACACATTCTTCTGTCGCCTCTTGCAAATACAGATTCCAGGTAACTTACTGGAGTTTCGTGCCAATTGTAAGTTATTTTTCCATTCATAGTTTTTCTAAGTTCACTTATTTTCTCCCTTATAGACGGCATTTTATCCATAGGTGACCATTGGAATGGAGTAAATGGCTTTGGAATAAATATAGATGTACTAACTGTAACCTTCAGCCCTTTTTTCCTGTCTTGCTTTGGAATCTTATAATATTCATCCAGTACTTTTGTAGATAAATGTGCTATTTCCTTTACATCATCCATGGTCTCATAAGGAAGTCCTATCATATAATAAAGTTTAATTGTAGACCACCCAGCACTAAACGCATCAGAAACAGAGTCAATTAGATTTTTTTCAGTTACACCCTTATTTATAACGTCTCTCATTCTTTGAGATCCTGCTTCCGGCGCAAAAGTAAGTCCAGTTTTTCTTACCTTTTCTATTTCCTTTATAAGATCAACTGAAAAAGAATCAACTCTAAGTGATGGCAGTGAAACTCCCACATTTTCATTTTTATATTTTTCAACTAAAGAAAATACTAAATTTTGAATATCAGAATAATCACATATACTCAAAGAAGTAAGTGAAATATTTTCATATCCGGTATTTGCAATAAGTTTATCTGCAAGTTCCATCAATTTATCTGTCTTTTTTTCTCTTACAGGTCTATATACCATCCCAGCCTGACAGAACCTGCAACCTCGCGTACATCCTCTAAAGGTTTCAAGCATAATTCTATCATGAATTATTTCGTTGTAAGGAACAATAATTTTATCTGGATAATCCACATCGTTAAAATCGGTAATTATTCGTTTTTTTACCTTTTTAGGTACATCATCAAACTTAGGAGTAAACTCTTTTATAGTTCCGTCTTCATTGTAAACTACGTCATAAAGGCTTGGTACATAAGTTCCTTCTATTTTAGCTGCTGCCCTTAAAAATTCACTTTTGCTTTTACCCTTAAATTTTTTGTATAAATCTAATACATCGTTTAAGTGTTCTTCTCCTTCTCCTAAAGAAAATATATCAGCTATATCATATAATGGTTCAGGATTGTAGGCACATGGTCCTCCACAAAGAATAATTGGATCATCTTCATTTCTTTTAGACGCTCTTACTTCCATTCCTGCCATATTAAGCATATTTAAAATATTTGTATAACTCATCTCATATTGAAGAGTAAATGCAACAAAATCAAAATCACTCAAAGGATCCTTTGTCTCAAGAGTATAAAGAGGAATCTCATTTTCCCTCATCAATTTTTCCATATCAGGCCATGGTGCAAAAGCCCTTTCGCAATATGTATCTGCTCTTTTATTCAAAATGTGATATAATATTTTCATTCCAAGATGAGACATTCCAATTTCATATACATCTGGAAAACAGAATGCAAATCTAATATCCACTTCATTTTTATCCTTAACACAACTGTTAAGTTCCCCGCCCACATAACGTGCAGGCTTTTCTACTCTATATAAAATATCATCGGTTATTTTTTTCAAATTTTCTTCCCCCTACTATGTCACTTATTTATATATTTTAACATATTCAGCTGCAAAATGAAATTATTTTAGAATCTATACTTAAACTTCAACACCTTTATATAAAACATTGCATTAAAATGTTAAAAATTCCAAAGCATCTTGGGATTGCTACTTTATAAGTATTTTCCACTAAATCAAAATAATAAAAAGATGTAAGTAGATTTGTTTACGCATATCTACTTACATCCCTAATTTTTTTGAAATTTTTTAACTTTTAACTCTTATCTCTTAATTCTTAACTTTTTTTACATAGCTGTTGGTGACCCTTTACCAAGGTTTTTATTTTTATACCCAACGTTATTATTTCCAAAACATTGTTCATATTTCCATCCTGTTAATTCTTCAATTGCTACCTTTGCTTCTGGAGTTACATCAGCCTTCGAGCCTCCAGCCTTGACTCTATTTACTTCATCTACCAATAATTTATGTGTTTCTTTTGTAAGTTTAAAGCTTGAAGCTGCGACCCAAGTTATTAAAAGTAATACTACTGGAACTACAATTGTAACTACACATATTCCAATTACTGCACTATGTGATTGTACATGAACAGTTTTTCCGGATTTAAACCCAAAGACAGATAAAACTCCTCCAAGTACAAGTGGCTCTATTGCTGAAGCTACCTTTCCAAATAGGCCATTTACTCCATTATATACTCCTTCTCTTCTCTTACCTGTTATTGCTTCATCTATATCTGCAATGAAACCCATCTGGTAAGTAGGTACATAATCTACTGCTGTTTTACCTATAAGACTAACTATTGCAATGATTACAAATAAAGTTACTGTTATTGATGAATGTCCCATAAAAACAAGTACCAAATAACCTGCTGATCCTAAAAAAACTATAGCCGATCCAATCTTATATGTCTTTGGACCTCCAATCTTATATGCTACTATAATATATATAAACAAAGCAACCAATGAAACTATTGACGAAGCCGTGTTTATCTTTGCTACTGTAACAGTTGATACTAACATAACGAATACTGCAAAATAGGTAAATACTCCACCTGCAAGTTGCTTAAATACACTTCCCAAAAACCACATAACACTGTGAAGTCTAAATGCTCTATTTCTCATACTTGAAGATATATCTAGTCCAAGTTTTTTAAATACTTCAACAAATGAACCTGCTGCATCTTCATAGATATTGTCTTTAGGATCTCTTTCATATACATTTAAGATAAAGAAAATCAAGAAAATTGTGGTTATTATTCCATAAGTAAGACCAATATACCAAAATGATTTAGCTGTAGTTTTACCATACGTTGTAAATATATATCCAGTTAAAGCTCCAGTTAAAACACCAGCTATAGTACCACAGTATTGTTTGCCACCAATTAATTTTGCTTTTTCAGCCGCATTCTGTGTCATTTCAGCTGGAAGTGTAGTTCCTGGTACAAAAATTAACGTATAAGATATTTCATATATAAAGTTAACAATCAAATAATATGTAAAAGTTTTTCCCGCTATCCACAAAGAAGGGAATACAAAGGCTATTCCGATTATTCCTAAAGCGATAAAAGGTTTTCTTCTGCCATATTTTCTACCAAATCTTGTTTGTCCAACAGCATCACTTATAAATCCGAGTATTGGATTACCTACTGCATCTACAAGTCTTACAGCTCCAAATATAAAACCCGCCTTTACTGGACTTATTCCACATACGCTTGTATAGAAAAACATAAGCCATGCAGACATTAATCCCTGTGCTCCACTACCAAGGAAATTAATACTTGCATATCCAAGAATATTTCTTATCTTTAATTTTTCATTCATGATTTTCTCCCCCTCTAATATCGTTTACATAATACATAATTAAAATAATACCACTATTTAGTCAGTTCATATTCTGCTGAAGCAAGTACAAATGGTCCAAGTCCCTTAGGTTCGTTACTAACTATCGGTTCACTTATATAGTAAGTAAAGCTACCATCTCTATTACCAGTTCCGCCAAGTCCTGCCACATAACATATCTTGTTTAAATTTATATATCCTTCTTTAGTTTCTAATATAAATTCACTAACTAAGCCATCATATGCTTCTGCTCCCACTTGTTTTAATTCTTTAGGCAAAAATCCCTTTCTTACTCCTTTTAGCAGTGCATAACAAATCATAGATGATCCTGATGCTTCTAAATAATTTCCTTTTCTATCTCCCTCATCTAATACTTGATACCAAACATGACTTTCTTTGTCCTGAACTTTTAGCAAAGCTGTAATACAATTATTTAAAATTTCGATCAGCTTATCCTTGTCCTTATTGTCTTCGCTAAGAACCTCTAAAGTATCTACAAGAGCCATGACATACCATCCCATTGATCTGCTCCAAAAGTGCTTGGATAATCCAGTTTCTTTATTTGCCCAAGGCTGCTCTCTGGATTCATCAAAAGCATGATACAAAAGGCCTGTCTCCTTATCCTTTAAATCTTTGTCAGCTATTATAAATTGCTTTGTTATATCGTAAAATTCTGATGGATCACCAGATTGTTTTATATATTTAGCATAGAATGTTGCTCCCATGTATAAACCATCAAGCCATATCTGATGAGGATATATGTTTTTGTGCCAAAATACCCCTTCTGATGTTCTAGGGTGATCGTTGAGTTGTTCTCTTAAAGAATCCACTGCTTTTTTATATTTCAAGTTTTTAGTTTCAGAATACAGACTTAATAATATTTTTCCATTATTTAAATGATCTATATTATATTCATCTTTTCTGTAACCGTTTATACTACCGTCCTCATTTATAAAATGATCCATAGTTTTAATTATAAAGTCCAAATATTTTTGTTTCTTTGTCTGTTTATAAACCTCATATATTCCGTCTAATGTTAATCCGTACTCATAACCCCAATGATCCGTTAAATTTATATTCTTTTCAATTATTGAATCTGACATCCATTTTGCATAATTACTCACATCTTTCACCTCTTATAAAATATTCTCAGCTGTGCATGTTTGTTAACGTTAACATTTTAATAAAAAAATATATTTTCATGCTAACAATATCTTTTGATTAAAATACAACTCATCCCCTTTTAACAAAATTTAATTTTTAATATCATAACCGTAAAATATCATATAATTTAATAGTTCTAAGTACTAATGTTAACGTTAACGTAAGTGCTTATTTAAATAATATCACCAATATTTGTTATTGTCAACTAATAAATAATTTACCATATTATTTATTAGTTGAATTTTACTGTTAATTGAATGAATATATCTTTTTATTCTAACTGTTTTTTATCTTAGCATACTCCTCAAGCATTATATTACCATAGTTCTTAAGACCTTCTATGATTTCACTTTCATAAATTGTTGTCAATACATGCATATCTTCATCAAGAACAATTAATACAATATATCTATTTTTTTCCACAAGACTAAGTGCCTTCAATAAATTTTCTTTAAAATATATGGACATTATTTTATTATTCATATATCCTTTTTTAATAAATCTAAATTTCTTTTTTATAATATCACTCATAATTATATATGCGACCCTTTCCTTTTCCTTTATAGAATAATAAATAATATAGAAGGCAATAATACCAAATGTAAAATTTATTTGTCCTTTAAAAAAGCAAAACAAGTAATACAACATAAATATTGTTCCAATGACCATACTTGTAGTTATTGTAATAACATTAGCTACTCTGTAAGTCTTAAATGCTGACAATAGTGATCTTAATATTCTACCTCCATCCAATGGTAATGTAGGTACCAAGTTAAATATCCCCACACAAATATTTGTAAAAATCAAAGAATTCAAAACTTCATAATTGAATTTCAAACTTATACCATAAAAAACAACTGCTAGCACTAAATTGAAGATCGGTCCTGACAATGATATTATTACTTCTTCCATTACTGATGCATTATCAATATTGTTAAGCCTTAATACAGCACCAAAAGGAAGTATTTTCACACTCCCCCCTTTATATCCGAAATATCTTGCAGTGAAATAATGAACATACTCGTGCATAATAACCATTATAAAGGCTATAAAATAATCCCCATTAAAACTAAAAGCAAAAATCAATACGATATATGGTAATATTAGCTTACAAATATTTATCAAAACACAACTCCATGCTAATTTCTATTTAAAATTATATTTTTATATATTCCATAGGATTTAATTTTTCTCCCATATAAATTAATTCGAAATAAAGACTAGAAGATTTATCTTGGCCAGTATTTCCTGATTTAGCAATAGCCTGATCTTTATTAACTTTGCTTCCTTTTTTTACATATATTAAATTTAAATGCGCGTACCTGGTTTCAATTCCATTACCATGATCAATAACAATATATTGGCCATCTACTTTGTTTTCACCGATTTCCTCAACAGAACCATCATAAACCGTGTAAATTTCAGTATTTATTGGTATATAAAACTCAACACCATTGCCAATGACTTTTTTTTCACTACTACTGACACTGAAAAGGGATACTTTTTTTGATACAGGTGCTGCAAATTCTTGATTTATCTGCTCTTTTATAGTTTTTGTGCCAGTGAATTTCGCCCTTTGTGTATCAATGAAATTCACAGCATTGTTTTCTATATCTTTAAAATTTGCATTTTTTATATATTGCTCAGCATCACTAAGGTTAATACTGCTTGCATAGTTTATGATTGATTTTATATCATAATTTTTATTTACTGTACTTTTTCCAAAACTATATATAGCTTTAGTTTGTGGGGTTACAAATACTTTACATGCGAATACTGCACTAAAAAGTACCAAAGTTCCTATAATTTGAATTTTCATTAAACGAATTATTCTTACTTTATCAAAATAGTTTTTTTGCCTTTTCCCTAACTTTGACCTTCTTCCCATATTAGCTCTACTTGATATAGAATTGTAATAATTTTCATATTGACTATTATAGCTACCCATTTAATCCTCCTACTATAATTCATACAATATTATGTATATTAAAATTTATAAATTTTATTACAATATTTTGTAAAATAAATATAATAGGCATAAAAAAAACTTTTTCAAAATAGAAATTAATTTCTATTTTGAGAAAGCTCTTATCTTCTTTTGCTTCTCATTCTTTTAATTGGAATATTAGCTATTAGTGCCGGTGAACTACCTTCGCCGTCCTGAACTTTAGTTAATTTAACTTCTACGTCAGAATTATCTATTTCTACATATTTTGTTATCACATTCATTATCTCTTCTTTTATAAGTTCTAAAAGTTCAGGGGACAAATCAGCCCTATCATGAATCAAAATTAATTTTAATCTGTCGTTTGCAACATCTTTGGATGCCGCCTTCTTTGAAAAAAAATTAAATAAATCCATTTTTCTTCCCCCCTCTATCTCTTCCTAAATAAATTTTTAATGGCAGTAACAATACTTGTAGATTCTCTATCATCTAATGATGGAAAAGGAACTTCCTCACCAGTTATTCTCTTTGCAATATCTCTAAATGCACTTCCTGCTTTGGAATTTTGGTTCAATACTATTGGCTCACCTCTATTTGTCGAGATTGTAACATCTTTATCATTTGGCACAACACCAATTAGCTTGATTGCAAGATTATCAATTATATCATCTATGCCAAGCATGTCCCCTTTTTTTATCATATCAGCATCTATTCTGTTTACCACAAGCTTATGATCATCTAACCCCTTTGAATCAAGCTTTCCAATAACCCTATCTGCATCCCTTATTGATGTTACTTCAGGATTTACAACAACTATAGCTCTATCTGCTCCTATTACCGCATTTTCAAAACCTTGTTCAATTCCCGCTGGGCAATCAATAATTACATAATCAAAATCATTTTTTAATTCATTTACGACTTCTAGCATTTGTTTTGCGCTTATATCATTTTTATCTCTAGTTTGTGCAGTTGGAAGTAAATATAGAGTTTCATATCTTTTATCCTTTATGAGAGCTTGTTTAAGTCTACAGTTTTCTTCAATTACATCTAAAAGTGTAAATACTATTCTGTTTTCAAGTCCCATAAGTACATCTAGATTTCTAAGTCCAGTATCTCCATCCACCACAACCACCCTTTTCCCCATAGCTGCAAGTGCTGTACCAATATTTGCAGTAGTTGTAGTTTTTCCAACCCCACCTTTTCCAGATGTTATTACAATCGCTTCTCCCATGAAATTTACCTCCATTAATAAAATTTGTCCACCTAATAGTAATATATACTAAGATATTTTAAATACCTTTAACAATCAATTAAAATCAATGCCTAACTATCATTATACTAAATGCAACACAAAGATACCAGTTTAATTAATAAAATTTGTTAGGTGAGTATGGTTCTACAATTATAGTCCTTTCTTTTATCTTAGCTACTTCTGGATAATTAGGTTTTTCGTCGTTTTCCGGTGCTTTTGTAATTGTACTTGCTATTTGTAAAACGTTGGGTTCCAGCCTAAATGCAGCAATTATGGCCTTATCATTACCATTTGTCCCTGCATGTGCATCACCTTTAAGAATACCAAGAACAATTATATTGCCTGCAGCAAAAATTTCAGATCCTGGATTTACATCACCAATTATAACTACATTTCCCGGGTAATTTATAATTTGACCACTTCTCACAGTTTTTTTTATAAATTTTGTTCTTCCCTCATATATCCCTGAGAAAACCCTGGTTGATTTTTCATCAGTATCTTCAAAGACACAATCTTTTATAAGAAATTCTTCAAATAATATATCCCTTAATTTTCTAAGTTCTCTCTCACTTATCAGCTTAAGTTGAGTAGTGATCTTTAATGTACAACCTTTATAAAACCTTTTACCTCTAGAAAGTTTTTCTCCCAATTTTTCTAGCATTTCATTAAAATCTTTAAACCTATTCATATCTATTACTACATTTAAACCATCTTTATTTCCCTTTAGTACAATCTGATCATCACTCATATTAACCTCCAAAGGCTTTAACATTCCTTATATATAATTCAACATGTATGTTTAAAACCCTTTTTTCCATATGTATTTTATTACAGAATAGTTCCATCACTTAATATAGTGAGGTATTATTTTACCACTAAACTCTTCTGATAAAATATCCATTACTATTGAATCATAACTATTTTTTCCTATAATCCTTGCTTGTCTTAAATGGCCAACTTCCTTAAATCCAACACTTTTATAACAGTTAATTGCATTTTCATTAAAAGAAAAAACACTAAGATTAATGCTGTTTAAATTAAGTAGATTAAACCCATAATCAATCAATAAAGTGATTGATTCTTTTCCAAATCCTTGGTTCCAATGATTTTTATTGCCTATAAGAATACTTAGCATTGAAGTCCTATTTATAAAATCAATATTAAATAAAGCACATCTACCAATGCATTGGTTATTTTCATTGTCAGAAATAGAAAATACATGTTGATTGCTATTGATAATACTATTCACTTCATTTCTAATCCTTTCAGCAGAGGTTGGCGTATACGCTTCATAGCCTAACGGAAGTGACACTTCAAAATCATTTAGCCAGTTTGCCAAATTATCAGCGTCACCCATGCTTATATATGCAAGTGAAACTTTTTCTCCTATAATCTTTTTGCTAGCTACCATATTTTGCTTCCTTTCAGATACTTAATTTAATTCATTTACATTGAAGTTTCATTTTATTTGTTCAATATATCTTCATTATACACTAGCTCTTTACTATTTGGTACACACAGTACATTCAGTTAAAAGATAAGAGTTAAGAGTTTATAGTTTAGCCCATCTGTAATTATTGAAAATGTTTATGAATGTAAGTATATTTGTGCTAACAAATATACTTACATTCATACTCGATTTTCCGCTTCAGCCGGAAAATCTTCCTTAACTCTTATCTCTTAACTGTATTTATTATCTGTAGTTAGTTAATAGGTTGTAGTTTCATATCGAAATCGTCTATAAAGTTTGCCATTCGTGGATCATTTTTAAAATAGCTTTCATACATCCCTTTAGCAACATATGCAGCATCTTTGCCATATCCACCATCAAATATAACTACAGCTATTGCAATCTTAGGATCTTCATTTGGTGCATAACCTACAAACCAGGAATAGTCTGATCTACCCTGTTTAGACTGTGAAACTAGATCAGTTTTCTCTGCGGTGCCAGTCTTACCACCTGTTGGCACTGGAAAACTCCCAAGTGCTTCCTGCGCTGTACCATCTGCCTTACCACCTAACCCAGAAGTAACAGCGTTCATACCTTGCATAACTAAATTTCTGCTGGCAGGACTCATATCAGCTTTGTCTAAAACCTCAGGTTTAGTGACAGATAACACCTTGCCATCTGAATCTTTTATATTATCAACTAAATATAGTTTATATCTTGTGCCTCCATTGGCAATGGTAGCTACATAATTTGCCATCTGAAGAGGAGTGAAATTATCCATTCCCTGACCAATAGAGGCCTCATATATATTATATGGAAGGCTTAAGGATCCATATCCTGTATTTACTGCTTGATAGTTTATATCATTTGTAATTGATAGCAAATCTCCGTCAGTGAAATTTTTTCCTTTGCACTTAGGATCAACCTCAATTAGTTGTTTAAATAAACTCTGGTAGCTCCTCTTAGAAAAAGTCCCATTTTTTACCGAGTTACTTATTTCATTTTTAATTTCAGTCTTTATTTCTGAAAGACTTACTCCATTAGAAGAAATCTTAGCATCCCCATCTCTATCATATAAATCAATGCTAGGAAATTTTCCTCCAGCTGCACTGGTTCCATTAGTTAAATCCTGCTCAATATTTATAACATATTCCTTTGCTAATATATTTTTCTGAGAAGTAAGATTATATACCTGTCCAAAATTTTCATTTATCTCTATTCCAGTACCATGACTAGTAGAACTTGGGTCCGATCCTAGTCCAAACTCCCATGCATATTTGGCTAAAATGTCATCTCCGGCTTTTAATTTTAACTTTCTTCCAACATCCATAAAAAACGGATTACTGGATACTTCTATCGCTTGCACTACCTTTACGAGACCATTTGCTGCATCTGATGTGAAGTGAATTACATTATTTTTTCCTCCCATATCATACAACGCCTGATCATTATAAGGAGTATTAGCATCAATAACTCCAGCCTGAAGACCTGCTATTGCTGTAAGTAGTTTAAAAGTAGAACCTGGAGGAACAAGTGACATAGTTGCATAATTATATAAATATTTAGGGAAGTAATCAAAACTATCCTTTCTGATTGTGGTATTACCTTTTATGCTGGTGTCTATGGGAAACCTATAGTCAATTTCGCTTTGTGTCATTTTTTTAGCTTTTGCCAGCTTTTCGTAGTCTGGACTAAAATATTTTTCTATTTCTCCCTCTGTTAATCCTTGTGAAGTTGAAAAATCATTAGGATTAAAACCAGGCCTGCTAGCAAGTGCCAGTATTGCTCCAGTGTGAATATCTATGGCCACTGCTGCTCCCCTTGTGGCATTTGATACATCCATATCCCCAGACTTTTTTTCAACTTGCAATTGCTGCATTTTACTGTCCAGTGCCTTTTCTGCAGCATACTGCAGATTTGCATCTAGTGTGAGTTGAACATTATTTCCTGGAGAAGCCTCACGACTGGCAAGTTCATTTTTAACTCTGCCTTGTTTATCAACCCGAACCACATTGATTCCATTTTCTCCCTTGAGCTGGCTTTCCATTGCAGCTTCAATTCCCGAAATTCCAACATAATCTGTGCTTGTATCATAACCCTTTTCCGAATATTTTTCTTCATCATCAGGATTTATTTTACTTATATATCCTAAAACTGATGAAGCAAGCTGCCCGTATGGATATTGCCTCATACTTTGATTTTCTACATTGATTCCAGGTAATTCTGAAAGGCTTTGGTCAAATATAATAGCTGTATCTTTTCCAATAGCCCTTGCTATATTAACCGCTTTATATCCTGAAAACCCGTTAATTTTTATGCCATCTTTTACTACTACATACTTTCTTATTTCATCTGGCGTTGCCTCTATATTGGAACTAAGTACTCCTTTTTTTGAAACATATTCCTTAAGTAATTCATTATAAACATCCTCAGCAGTTAATTTTAGGAGCTGATTATTAAGCTCTTTAGTTTCTGTTGAGTTTAAATCAACCTCTTTTTTATTGCTGAATTTTTTTTTAAGTATTATATTTTGAAAGCCCCTGGCTTTTAAAAATTTCAACTTGGCAGCTTGTATTTCTTTTGGATCGCTTGTAGTATATTCAAAAATGTACGCTTCAAGAAGTTCTCTATAAACCTGCTTTGGAGTTAATTTTAAAAGTTCATTGTTAAGCTCAATCTTTTGGGCGGAATTTAAAGCTTTTTCCTTTTTATTATTAAATTTGTTTTTTAAAAACTCATCTTGAAAACCCCTGTCTTTTAAAAACCTTAGTTGCATAGTTTGTATTTCACTTGGTTTACTAGTATTAAATTGAAATCTATATGGTGCAATCTTTATAGGAAAGTTGTCTGTCTGCACCTGTTTATTATCATCCAAGATTTTAAATACCTTTTGCAGTGTTGTAAACACCTGTTTATTAGCCTCAACTGTATCCGTATATGTAAGATTATAGCTTTGCTTATCTCCTCCTAGTTGTATTCCATTTCTATCTGTAATTAATCCCCTTGGTGCTGATATTGTTATAAGCTTATGAGCTTTAGTATTTGCAATATCACTATAATATTGTCCATTTACTACTTGTAAATAATACAATCTTGTAGCTATTATTAAAAATAGTACAATCATGATTACAGCTAGTACAGTGTACCTATTAAATATTTTTTTAATCTTTTTTCCGTCTTGCATTTCTATCACCACTTTCAAACTGCAATTAGATCAACTTACAAAGTGTCTAACAGTTATTATACATAATTCAACATATATGTTATATTTCCTTTTTTTATATATATTTTATGTGGTGACGAAAAATACTAGTTTCTTATTTTAAAGAAACTAGTATTTTGGAAAATTATTTAATTTATTGGTTTTAAATTTATATCAAGATCAGTTTTATAATTTGCCATTCGAGGATCATTTTTAAAATAGCCCTCATACATGCCTCTGGCAACATTTGCAACATCGCTACCATAACCACCATCAAATATAACTACAGCTATAGCAATTTGAGGATTGTCAGCTGGTGCATAACCTACAAAATAACCATAATCTCCTCTACCAACTTGATTCTGTATTTCAGTGGTACTAAATTGTGCTGTACCTGTTTTACCGCCTGAAGGTATAGGAAATTTCCCAAGTGCAGCGGAGGCTGTACCCGCTTGCCCACCTGCTCCTGCAGCTGTAACTTGATTCATGCCCTGCATAACTAGCGCTCTAGTCGATGCACTCATGTCCGCTTTGTCTATAACCTCAGGTTTAATAGTAGACAATACCTTGCCAGCAGAGTCTGTTATACTATCAACCAAATGAAGTTTATATCTTGTTCCTCCATTTGCAATGGTTGACACATAATTTGCAAGCTGGAGAGGCGTGAAATTATTCATACCCTGCCCAATAGATGCAATATACATATTGTATGGAAGACTTAATGAACCATGGCCCTCTTGCACTGCCTGATAATTAACCTCATTTACAACAGCTTGCAAATCGCCGGATGTAAAATCTTTTCCTTTATACTTAGGATCAGTAGCAATTAATTGCTTAAACAAATCCTCATAGTTAGTCTTTGAAAAAGTTCCGTTTTTTATAGAATCTTTTATATCCTTCTTAATCTCTGTTTTTATTTCTGAAAGTTTTTTACCTTTAAAAGAAATACCAGCATCTGCATCTCTATCGTATAAATCTATCTTTGGAAGTTTCCCTCCTGTTCCCGCAACTCCATTGGTTAAATCTTCTTCAATATTTAAAAGAAACTGCGTTGCTGAGTTATTTTTCTGAGATACAGTATTATATACCTGCCCGAAATTTTCACTTATTTCTATTCCCGTACCAGGATTTGTAGAACTTGGATCTGCACCTAAGCCAAATTGCCATGCATACTTAGCTAAAACATCATCTCCAGATTTTGCCCTTAATTTTCCTCCTACGCTCATAAAAAATGGATTACTAGATTTTTCTATTGCGCTTACTACGTTTACTACGCCGAGAGCTCCATCAGATACGAAATGATCAATAGTTCCTCCACCAATATCAAACTCACCTGTATCATTCCAAGTGTAATTAGCATCTATGACTCCAGTTTCAAGTCCTGCAATTGCAGTCATTGGCTTGAATGTAGAACCTGAAGGAATAAGTGACATAGTTGCATAATTATACAATGGCTTTGGGTAATAATCAAACTTATCTTTTCGAATTGTAGTATTACCTTTAATACTTGTGTCAACTGGGAACATATAATCAATTAAACTTTGTGGTTTTCCCTGAGCCTTTGCCGTTTTTTCATAGTCAGGAGTAAAATATTTTTCTATTTGAGCTTCAGTTAACCCTTGTGACGTTGAAAAATCATTAGGATTAAAACCTGGTAGACTTGCCATGGCAAGTATTCCACCCGTGTGAATATCAATGGCAACAGCTGCTCCCCTTGTAGCATTTGATACATTTAGATCCTGCCTAGTGCGAATACTTTGTAAGTACTTCATTTCAGTATTTAATGCATTTTCTGTAGCATACTGCAGATTTGCATCGATTGTAAGCTTAACATTGTTTCCTGGAGACGCCTGACGACTTGCAAGTTGATTTTTTACCCTACCCTGCTTATCAACCTGAACCACGTCTCCTCCATCATCACCCTTAAGCTGACTTTCCATTGCAGATTCAATTCCCGATGCTCCAATAGATGCAGTACTGGTATCATAGCCCTTTTCTGAATACTTTTCTTGATCATCAGGATTTATTTTACTTATATATCCTAGAACCGATGAACCTAATTGCCCATATGGATACTGTCTCATAGGCTGATTCTCAACATTCATTCCAGGTATTTCTGAAAGGCTTTGTTTGAATATAAGTGCTGTATCTTTTTTGATATTACTTGCAATATTAACTGATTTATATCCGGAAAAACTATTCATTCTTATTCCGTCTTTTACAATTAAATACCTTCTTATTACATCAGGAGTTGCCGCAATATGCAAACTTGAAACTCCTTTTATAACACCATATTGTTTAACAAGACTGTTATAAACTTGCTCAGGTGTTAAATTTAAAAGTTCATCATTAAATTTCGTAGTCTCATCTACTGTTAAATCTGCTTCTTTTTTATTTTTAAAATCTCGCTTCAATATGATATCTTGAAACCCTCTGTCTTTTAAAAATCTGAGTTGCATAGTTTGTATTTCCTTTGAATCACTTGAGTTAAATTCAAACCTATATGGTGAAATTTTTAAAGCAAAACTATCACTTTGTACTTCTCCATTATTATCCAAAATCTTAAACACCTTTTGTAGTGTTGGAAATAACTTTCTAGCAGTCTCATCTGTATCAGTATATGTCAGATTATAACTTTGCACTTCAGTTGCAAGGTCTATTCCATTTTTGTCTGTTATAAGCCCTCTTGGTGCTGCAATTGTTATAAGCTTATGTGCCTTGGTATTTGCCGTATCACTGTAATACTGTCCATTTGCTACTTGTAAATTATATAACTGTCCACCTACTATTGAAAATAAAGCTATCATTATTACTACTAAAGCAGTATACCTATTAAAGATCCTTTTCCTTTTGTTTTTCCCTTCCATTTCATCACCACTTTAAAATTTCCATTTTTTTATCATATAAGGTTTCTGACATAATTTATAAATCGGTTTATAAACAAAAAAAGCTATTACAAAACTGTATATTGCAATAAAAGCACTTGAATATATCTTTACCTTTATACCTATAAAATATAAGATTATAAAAATAAGTATTCCCTTTAGAAAAGTGATCCCCAGAATTGTTAAAATTGGCATTAGCTTTTTTTCTTTAAATAGAGTTCTCCCAATTTCACCTGCTAAAACACAAAGCAACATATTTATAAGTATATTTACTCCAAACCCATTTATGAAAAACAAATCTTGCAACGCACCTGAAATCAGACCAACTTTAAGTGCTGACCACTTATCATTAATTAATGAATAACAAATCACAAATAAAAATAATAAGCTAGGGTAGTATCCATGTACTGAAATAAATGGAACCATTGTATTATCTAAAACTTCTAGAACAAAAATTAAAACTGTCAAAATTACAACTTTTTTCATATAAATCACCCTAGTACTTTATTTCGCTTAAATCACTGTTTTTAGGTATAACAACAGAAACCTCTTCTAATTTTGTAAAATCCACATATGGCTTTATTACCGCATTAGTACTAACTGTGGTAGGATCTTTCACCACACTGGTTACCTCACCTATAGGAATATCTTTTGGATATAGAGTCCCATAAGTTATTATTTGATCACCTTTTTTTACGTCAGAGTTCTGTGGTAGATCTTTAAGTATGGCTAATTTATTATTACTATCATCCTCATAGCCAGTTACTGTACCACTGTTATCTCTAGATCTTTGATTCATGGCACCAACCTGAATATTTGCATTGTTTATGGTACCAACAACACTGTACCCACTATAAACAGCAATTACTTTACCAACAAGTCCTTGCTCTGTTATTACTGCAAGATCAATCTTTATTCCATCTTTTGTTCCTTTATCAATAAGGAAACTATTCTCTGTATCACTACTTCCTTTACCCATCACATTACAATTTTTATAATCATATTCAGTTGCGATATCTTGTAATTTAAGTTTCCCAGAAAGCCTTGTGACTTTATCATTTAAAGCATCATACTCTGCCACCTTTTTTTTCATACTTAGATTTTGTGATTTTAAACTTTCATTTTCCTTTTTTATCTCTGAAAAATGAGTTACAAAGCTGAACCAATCCTTTACACCATTTGAACCTTTATAAACTACTCCCTGCACGGAACTAAAAACACCACCAACACCACTTTCTAAAAAAGAAGCATTTTGTCTCTTAACACTGAACCCAATTAGAAACAAAAAGCTAACTGACAGAACAATTATTGCCACTGCCAGCCTGTTTTTTATAAATTTCATTTTCAGCTTCTGTTGCTCTTACTTATTTTATCAAAATGTTCAAGAGCCTTACCTGCTCCAAGTGCTACACAATCAAGTGGTGATTCAGCTATATGTACAGGCATATGAGTTTCATTATTAATTAAGCTATCAAGGCCTCTTAAAAGTGCTCCGCCTCCTGTAAGCATAATTCCCTTATCCATAATATCTGAAGCCAGTTCTGGTGGTGTTTTCTCAAGTGTAAGTTTTATGGCGTCTATTATTAAAGCAACAGGTTCCTTTAATGCTTCTCTGACTTCAGCTTCACTAATTTCAATGTTTTTTGGTAATCCAGTTATTAAATCTCTTCCTTTTATATCCATAGTTTCTTCAACGTCATTTGTCTTAAACGCAGATCCTAATTGTAATTTAACATTTTCTGCTGTTCTTTCACCAATCATCAGATTGTATTCTTTTTTGATATGGGTTATTATTGCTTGATCCAATTCGTCTCCAGCTACTCTAAGTGATTTACTTGTAACAATACCACCAAGTGAAATAACTGCAACTTCAGTAGTTCCTCCCCCTATATCCACAACCAAACTTCCAGTTGGTTCCTCTACAGGAAGTCCAGCGCCAATAGCCGCTGCCATGGGTTCTTCCATTAGTTGGACTTCTCTAGCCCCAGCTCTCTTCGTAGCTTCATCAATAGCTCTTCTTTCTACCTCAGTTACTCCTGATGGAAAACAGACTATTATTCTAGGACTTGCAAAAGAACTTTTTGCTGTGACCTTAGATATAAATCTCTTAAGCATACTTTCCGTAACATCAAAATCAGCAATAACTCCGTCTCTTAGTGGTCTTATTGCCACAATGTTGCCTGGTGTTCTACCTATCATCTGTTTTGCTTCTTCTCCAACAGCAAGAACTGTCTTAGTATTTGTATTTATAGCCACAACTGATGGTTCCCTTAGAACAATACCCTTACCTTTTACATATACTAATGTATTTGCTGTTCCTAAATCTATTCCCATGTCTCTAGATATACCAAAAAATGCCATTAAAATTTCTCCTTTCAAAATCAACAAATTCCTTTTTCTTTTAAACTGACATAAACCCCATCTCCAATGATAATATGGTCTATTACATCAATACCAATTATCTTACCGCATTCCTTAAGTCTACTAGTAATACTAATGTCCTCAGAACTTGGCATTGGATCTCCAGATGGATGATTATGACATATAATAATTGAAGCACTATGCCGTAAAATGGCTTCACTAAATACCTCTCTTGGATGAACAATGGAGGAATTCAAACTTCCTACAGAAATATCACATATATGTATGACTATATTCTTAGTATTAAGCAAAATAAGTTTCAAAATTTCTCTATTATAACTTTTCATTTCTTCCATTACTAAATCTGCTACATCACTAGGACTAGTAATTTTGTATGTATCACCAGAACGATATGTTTTGAATCTCTTTGTAAGTTCACCTAATGCAATTATCTGTGTTGCTTTTGCAGTTCCAATTCCATCAACTTCAATAAGTTCATTATAAGTTAGCTTTAATAAACCATTTAGCCCATTTCCTTGGCTCAATAAATTATTACATATGTTTAAAACATTGTCCTTAGATGTACCTGTCCTCAAAATAATTGCCAAAAGCTCACAATTTGATAAAGCTTCAGCACCATACCTTTGTAGTCTTTCTCTAGGTCTTTCATTTTCCGGGAAATCAAAAATCTTAAGCGAATTGTTCAACAATACACCTTCTCTATAGATTTATTCCCATCTCCCCAAGCATTCCATTTAGTTTATTAAGTGGTAATCCTACAACATTATAAAAGCATCCTTCTATAGCTTCAACGAACATACCAGCATAACCCTGTATTCCATAGGCACCTGCCTTATCTTCGTATTCTCCTAAATATAAGTATTTCTCTATTTCCTGATCTGTCAGCCTTGAAAATTTAACTTTTGTACAGGAATAGTCACAATTAATTGCATGAGAAGATGCATTAATAATTGTAATACCAGTATATACATTATGTACATTTCCACTTAGCATCTTTATCATTCTAAAAGCATCTTGTTTATCTTTTGGTTTCCCTAATATAACATTATCTATTGATACAACTGTATCACAACCAATAACAATATTCTCAGAGTCCATAGTAACATCCTTGCTTTTAGAAACAGCCTTTGCTTTCGCCTTTGAAATTTCCATAACATATTCTGATACATCACCGTTGAATTCTACTCTTTTCTCATCAAAATTGCTTGGAATTACCTTGAAATCTTTGATGAGTCTACTAAGGAGTTCTATCCTTCTTTCAGAAGCTGATGCTAAAATAATTTTCATCCTTCCACTTCCTAATGTCTTCTACATAATAGTATTGCCAATATTATACCGATTATAGTCATTATATTGATATTAAAGCTTACTCCAAACGTTAAACTTATAATTTTTAAATCTAAAATAAGAGGTTTACTTGTACCTATAGTATATGCGCTCTTTAAAAAATCTAAATTTGAAAAACGAGTGCCAATTATGTCACCTAAAATAGTTCCACATATTCCTCCTAACAAAGAAAGAAATACGAAATACTTCGAGTTTTTCGCTAACATATCACCATATCCCCCATATTGTTTATACATCTAATATAGTTTAACATTTAATGTATAGTTAAACAAGTATTTCACAAGTTATTAACAATTTTTTTGCATTTATACCATGACTAAGAATCAGATGAGTAAAAAAACAAAACCCCACCTGATTCCAAAAACTTTATTTATCCTCACTTACTAATCTTTTTAAATTCACAATACATAAATTGAATACTATCATTAGTGTTATTTTTACTGTAACTTGCAGGAAGTTTGTCGATACTATTCTTTAATTCTTCCAAGACCTTTTTATTTTTATAATTACCCTGCGGTTTTTTTAAATTATTTTTCCATTTTTTTAACGCAGCTGTTTGTACTGATTTAACATCCTTGTCATTTAACTTGCTCATTATTTGTAAATTGGCATCTATGATTCCTGCTATTTCTGAATTACAAGTATCGTCAATTTTAATATTATAACTTATTTCACTATTATCAAATTTATTGTCAGTTAATAATTTTACTGCACTTGTATACGTACTACCCCTTTTATACAGTCCAAAAATAACTCTTATCTTGCCATTTTCATTAATTTCAATAGGACTTCCAATTTTACTTAATTCATTCATAAGTTCATCTGCATATTCTTTTTTTGAAAAGATTCCACCTTGTATAAAAACATACTCAGAACTTTTGGGTGTTTTACTAGTAATGCTGTTTGTTTCATTGCTACTTGTTACATTTAGATATTTATTGTTTTTTAGTAATAGCTTGGACATAGCAGTACCAATAAACAATGCAACTGCTAATATAATAATTAAAACAATTATTATATATTTGTTGCTACTTTGTTTCTTTTTCAAATCATACCTTGTATATCTCATTCTCTCATCTCCCAACAGTTTAGTCATCTAAAAAAATGTGGTCTTACACACTTGTTATCTTTTTTAAATAACTTACTACTATTAATCATATTTTTGATGAGAGAAATTATACTAAAAAAGAATCGACATCTGATTTAATTAAATCATCATATATTTCTTTTCATTATCATGGTGTTTGAACTATCCTCATTGCTAATAAAAAAATCATTACTTATCCTTACTAATTTAAATCCATTACTTTTTATTAAATTTAATGTTTTCTTTTCTTTCACAGATACCCCTATTAAAAACTCACTTATACCGTAGTTGTGTAAAAAAAATTTTAATATTTCGTCTAGTATAATATTTTCTTCATTGCTATCAAGATACAAATGTTCCAATACAAAACATGAAATCCATATAATATTTTTATCTTTAAATTCAAATCTTCCTTTAAATAAACCTATTACCTTATTTGCCTTAATAATTTTCAGAAAAATTTCAGATTCGCTCACATAATATTCCAAAAATATTTCATTTAATTCACTAATTCCTAAATAATCACCATTTCCATAGTATACAAGTTGATTTTTTTCATTAAACCACTGTTGTATAGACTTTATATCTTCCATTACAACGCTAGATATATTTATGTCTTTATAATTTATAGAAACCTGAAACATATGCACACCTCTTCTCTAATATTTTAATTCTACGTAGAATTGAAATTTCCTCTGTAAATTCCAATATATTTATGTTATAAATATTGACAAAAATAATTTATAGCGCTATGCTAGGTAGATGTTAACGTTAACATCATTATGCTAGACAAAACAATTTAGCCCTTAAATTTAAAAATTATAAAAGGAGGTTTGAAGAATTGACTACTATTATGAAATGTTTTCCTTATGGTAAATTTAAAACACTAACTATGAGTTACGATGATGGCAAGAAGCCTGATAGAAAATTGATCGATATATTTAACAGATATGGAATAAAAGGTACTTTCCATTTAAACTCAGGACTTATGGAATCAGATATCCGCATTGACAAAGAGGAAATATCGAAATTGTATGCCGGGCATGAAGTTGCCTCTCATACCTTAACCCATCCAACAATAGCTAGATGTCCCAAAGAACAAATAATAAAACAGATACTGGAAGACAGAGAGAACCTTGAAAATATCGTTGGTTATACCGTAAGAGGTCTTTCTTATCCTAATGGTTCCTGCAACGCTGAAATAGAGGACATGCTTAAATATTTAGGAATAGAATATTCTAGAATTGTTGGAAATACAGACAACTTTGACTTGCCTAATGATTTTTATGCCTGGGAAGCTACATGCCACCATAATCATAATTTAATGGATAATGCTAAACGATTTGTGGAAGTACAAAAAAAACAATATTTATATCTTATGTATGTTTGGGGGCATAGTTATGAATTTGACAGAGATAATAATTGGGATCTCATAGAAAATTTTTGTGGTTATGTAGGAAATAAGGATGATACATGGTATGCAACGAATATTGAAATAGTTGACTATATTAACTTACTTAATAATTTAAAATTCTCAGCAAATGGTAACTTTGTGTACAATCCATCTGCAAAATCAGCATGGATTAGTGTAGATGATAAAATTATTGAAGTGAAAGGTGGAACACAGACAAACCTATCATAAAATTATATAAACAAAAGTATTTAGTAATTTTATGAACAAAGTCGATAAATTTTCGCAAGAACATTCTTTTATTTAATAATTTATGATACGGAGATGAATACTTATGAAGGTTAATTTGGTTTCAATAACATCTACTACTGCTTCCTTTGAAATAGAAAATACTGAATGTTTCTACTTAAGTCATGAAACAAGTATTTACATTAATAATAATAAGGTTTCTTTAACAAAACAAAATGTTTTTACTTTAAATGATTTAAATCCATATACAAATTATGATATCTTTGTTCAAGATAATTCTAATAATGATAAAAGTGAAAGTTTTAGCTTTAAAACTAAATCTGAATCTGTGATTATAAATGTAATGGATTTTGGTGCTCATGGTGATGGTGAAAATGTGGATACAGCATTTTTACAGGCTGCTATTCAATCCTGTCCATTTGCGGGAAGAATTATAATTCCAAAAGGCATTTATCTTACAGGTCCCCTATTTCTTAAAAGCAATATAACACTGGATTTAAAAGAAGGTGCAGTGCTTGTTGGCTTAAAAAACAGAAAATATTATCCTATACTTAAGGGCTCAATTAAAGGTTCCCAAAAAGATTATTATCTTGGATCATGGGAAGGTGATGAGCAAGATGAATTTGCAAGTCTAATTACAGCTATTGATGCAGAAAATGTAAATATAGTAGGTCTAGGCGTAATAGATGGTAATTCTGATTTTGATACTTGGTGGCTTAATCCAAAGGTTAAAAGAACCGCATGGAGACCAAAGACAATCTTCTTAAATTCCTGCAAAAATATATTAGTTGAAGGGGTAACCGTTAAAAATTCTCCATCATGGACAATCCATCCTCTAATGTGTGAGAAACTAAAATTTATAGATATAAATATAGAAAATCCTTTTGATGCACCAAATACTGATGCCCTCGATCCTGAATCTTCAAAAGATGTTCTTATTCTAGGAAATACATTTTCTGTGGGGGATGACTGCATAGCTATAAAATCCGGTAAAATAGCTATGAGCATAAAAAATCCCGTATCCTCAGAAAATATTCATATTAGAAATTGTAATATGAAATTTGGGCATGGTGCAGTTGTGCTAGGAAGTGAAATGTCTTCAGGCGTTAAATCTATTTTTATAGAAAAGTGTATATTTAGTAGCACAGACAGAGGCCTTAGAATAAAAACAAGAAGAGGACGTGGATCGAAGGGAATTATAGATAACATTCATATTTCTAATGTTAAAATGGATAACGTTATGACGCCTTTTGCCATCAATTCATTCTATTACTGTGATATAGATGGTAAAACCAAATATGTATGGGACAAGGAAGAATTACCCGTAGATGATAGAACCCCCTATATAGGTGAAATATATATTGAAGATGTAGTTTGCAATAATGCTAAAGTTTGCGCAGCCTTTATGTATGGACTTCCTGAAAGAAAGATTGAAAAAGTGGCGATGAAAAATGTCTATGTGGAATTTGATGAAAATGCCACTGAAGATTATGCAGATATGATGAGTTTTATTGATCCTATGAAAAGAAATGGAATGTATTTCAACAATATAAAAAATTTAATTCTTGAAAACGTGACGATTAAAAAAGCTTTAACAGATAAAATAACAAAATTAAATGTAGATAATTATTCTGAAGACTGAAAAAGAGGTGTGATTTTCTCACACCTCTTTTTCAGTCTTCAGAGATTTTTAGGTACTTTATCTATATCTTTGCTTTTCTTTTTAATGCTACATTTATTGCATTAAATAAAACAGAACCAACAACTGTGTTTATTACACAAGCTGGAATTACAATTGATAAAAATAATATTCTAAAGCTTGCTGGAAGTCCAACTATAAAAAATGCTGAAGTTAAAAATACTGTTCCACTAACGATTGTACCAACTGCAGTAACTATAAGTATCTTTGTTTGATTGTTTAATACATTTCTTATTGGCATTAAAAATAGAAACATAACATTTGTAGTTATAATTTTATCTATTATGTTAGGCAATTGCCCTCCTGGAAAAGTTGTAGTAAGCGCTGCTAATAAACCAGCTACTATACCTGTACAAATGCAAGTCTTATAATCATTATTTAAAAGTATTATTATAAATAACAGCGCTAAAGAAAAGTCCGGCTTCATGCCCAAAACAAGTGGTGGTGTTATCTGACTTAATATTGCCCCTATTGCTAAAAGTAAAGAATTTATAACCAATTTTTTTATATTCATAATGTTTTTCTCCCCCGTCTCTTTATTTGATTTATTTTTAGATAAATATATAAATTACTCCTGTTTTAATAAAATATTAATATAAATTTGCATAAAAAAACTCCGTCCTAAAATATACATTAGGACGGAGATACTTCCGCGGTACCACCTAAATTGTGTTAAACACACCTCTTATTCGAATACTAAAATATCCTATCCGTTGTAACGTACGGCAAACGATAACCACTACTCTACTCTAAGTTAAGAGAATTTCGGTTTACTCCTCGAAGGTCCATTCATCAATCGTTGTCGTACTGAGATTCCACCACCCTCAGCTCTCTTTGACTAAACAGAATGACTACTCTTCCTTGTCAAGGGATTTATTACATTGCTTTCTTGTATACATAATAACATATTGAAAACCGTTGTCAACACTTTAGACTTGTTTTATATAATTTTCTTAAGGATTATAAATCCAGTTACAATCGCCGCCTAATAACAATTGATAATTATGGAAAACATCAATATTATATATATTATCACAATATAATACAAATTTCATCTAATAGTATTGATTTTCTTGTGAACATGATATACCTTATTAGTATAAGATAGTATTTTTAAATTCTCTTCCTCTATAAGAAATTATAATTATATTACTTTGTAAACAAAATATTATGGCATCTTAAAAAAACAACAAGTCAAAGATGATACTGATATTTTTTTCAAGATGCCTAAGATGAGGAATGATATACAATGAATACAGACCCTGAAACAAAAACTTTGGAAATAGAACCTGAAAATGGACTTCATCGAACTCTAAAAGCAAGACATATGAATATGATTGCAATTGGCGGCTCAATCGGAACTGGATTATTCTTTGCCAGTGGTAGCGCAGTAAGTACAGCTGGTCCTGGTGGCGCTGCTTTAGCTTATATAATCATGGGTGCTTTAGTCTATTTTCTAATGACATCCCTTGGTGAAATGGCAACACTTATGCCAGTTTCAGGTTCCTTTGAAACCTATGCCACAAAATTTGTTGATCCAGCCCTTGGTTTTACTCTTGGGTGGAATTATTGGTTTTGCTGGTCAATATGCGTTGCTGCAGAATTAGTTGCTGGATCTCTTATAGTTAAGTTTTGGTTTCCAAATACAAACACTACCTTGTGGAGTATACTGTTTTTAGCTATAATCTTTTTCTTAAACATTTTGTCTGCAAAAGCTTATGGTGAAAGCGAATATTGGTTTGCAGGTATTAAAGTCGTAACTATTATTATATTTATCATAGTTGGTGTGCTTATGATTTTTGGTATTCTTGGTAATAAATCACCTGGTTTTTCAAACTGGGTACTGTCAGGAAGTAATGGTAAGAAGGCTCCTTTTGTTGGAGGTATTTTTGCTCTTATAAATGTATTCTTAGTTGCTGGGTTCTCTTTTTCTGGTACCGAAATAGTTGGTCTTGCAGCCGGTGAATCAGAAGATCCTGAAAAAAATGTTCCAAAAGCTATAAAAGTTGTTTTCTGGCGCATTTTGTTATTTTACATTTGCGCAATTGTAATAATTGGTTTTCTTATCCCATTTACCAATGAAAATCTTTTAAAAAGCGGTGCAAATAATATTGCTTATAGTCCATTTACTATGGTATTTGAAAAATGTGGACTAGCAATTGCAGCTAGTGTTATGAATGCGGTAATTCTAACTTCTGTGATTTCTTGTGGTAACTCTGGACTTTACGTAGCATCACGTATGTTATATTCTCTATCTAAAGAAGGGAAAGCTCCTAAATTCCTATCAAAGGTAAATAAGCATGGAGTTCCTACAAATGCTCTTTATATTACTGCCTTAGTTGCCTGTTCTGCTTTCTTGGCCTCTTTAGTTGGTGATGGGAAAATATATTACATACTCTATAATGCTTCAGGTATAACTGCCTTCTTTGCATGGCTGGGTATAAGCATTTGTCACTATAGATTTAGACGAGCCTATGTGGCGCAAGGTAGAGATCTTAATGATTTAAAATTCAAAGCGAAATTTTATCCGTTTGGTCCAATAATTGGTATTATTTTATGTATAATTGTTATATTTGGCGCAAATATATGGGTATTCCAAGCTGAAACCTTCAGTTGGTTTGATTTTTTAAGCAACTATATATGTATTCCTTTATTCATATGTATGTTCCTTGGATATAAGTTTGTAAAAAATACAAAACTAGTACCACTTTTGGAATGCGATTTTCGCTATAAAAAATAACGCTCATTCAAAAACAGTTAAAAGATAAGAGTTAAAAGTTATTGAAGATTTTTCTGCTGGCGCAGAAAAGTCGATAAAATAGTACAAAATACAATTAATTTATTTACCGTAATACATCATATGCTTTGGGATCTATAACATCCTAAGAGCTTTATGATGCTTATTATTCCCATTTGTCCCAAACTAGAGGTTCATATCCAACAGTAGCTAGTTTTCCATTTCTAACAATTGGAGTTATATAAAGTTTCGGATTGCTTAAAAGTATTTCTTCTTTTATGTCACTGCTTCTAATTGATTCAATATTTAATTTCTTATATTCTTTAGATTTGCTATTTATCAAATTATTGATACCTATTTCAGATTTAATACTTTGTAGTTCGCCTTTGCTTATTTCCTTAAGTTTTAGATCTACGAATTGATACTTAATTTTTCTTTCCTTAAAATAGCGTTCAGCTTTCTGTGTATCAAAACATTTCTTAACGCCAAAAATTTGAATATTCATCATTTTACTCCCCTTAGGCATATTTACCTAGCTATATTATAATTTTAATAAGGCATCTTCAAAAAAATGGCTACCAGTATGGGATAGCTATTTCCTTTCAGATGCCTTATCAGTGATTTTAATTAAATTTGTACCTCTTACTTGTTAAACGATAAGCATGTTTAGTTAGTTTTCTTCCTGCAATCCCTGGAAGATTTGATACCGTACCAAGCAGACGGTATCTCATTCGGCGATATAGTTTTTCATCACTATTCTTTAAATATAACCACAAATCTGTTTTCTTTTTAAGATTCTCACTAGTTCCAGAAACCAGAAGCAGTACAGATGAAATTGTCATCATCACCGATAGATATTTTTTCATATAGTTATCTAAACGTTTATTAGGTCTTTCCTTCATGTTACAGTAAAAATCGATCATAAGTCTGTTTACTCGAAGCTGTTGGTCGATACGCTTTATCATAACATTCTCATTTACAGACTGATCTGCTCTGCCGATAAAATATCTGTAAAGGTCAATATCCATATAATAAAGTGTTTTAACATATGGTAATGGCTGATAAACGAAAAGATTGTCCACATAAAAAGTATGTTTAGGTAACACAAGTCCGCATTCACGCAAAAGTGATGTCCTATAAATCACAGAATGCATAAGAATGTTCTGAGACGCCCTAAATCTTCCCACATCATTCCATCCGAATAAGCAGTTCTGTGGAAACACGTTTTTATAGTTAACCGTATGGCTAGTATTATCCTCTGAATGCTCATAAACATAATTACAAATCATCATGTCTAATTGTTTTTTCTTGTCTTGAAGCTCCTTTAGAACAGATATAGTTTTTAACATTCCAGGAATATCTAGCCAATCATCAGAATCTACAACTTTGAAGTATAAACCTTTTGCATTTTTAATGCCAGTATTTACAGCCTCCCCATGTCCTCCATTTTCTTGATGTATAACCCTTATTATGCTAGGGTACTTGCTAGCGTAATCATCAGCAATTTTAGCTGTATCGTCAGAAGAACCATCATCAACAAGCATTATCTCTACATCTTCTCCACCTTGAATTAGTGTCTTTATACAATGATCCATGTACGCTGCTGAGTTATAGCAGGGTACTGTAAATGTTATTATCTTCATCAATCTTTCCCTTTCTCTACGCCAATCATCTGGTCCGCTAATTTTAACGCACGTTCAATTATTGCATCCATGTTATAGTATTTATATTCCGCTAGCCTACCCAGTAGATGAAAATCGGAAAAACCATCTGTGAGCTGTCTATATTTTTTATAAAGTTCAAAATTTTCTTCATTAAGTATAGCATAATACGGTATTTCGCCATCAGCGCCTGTATACGCCTTTGGATATTCCTTCATAGTAGTGGTTTTTCCCTCAATATCCTGACCTGTTAAATGCTTAAATTCAGTAATTCTAGTAAATGGCTTATCCACCGTGTAATTAATAGTGCCTTTTGACTGATACCAAGTCATATCATGTGTTTCAAATAAAAATTCTAAAGTTCTATACGGTAACCTACCAAAACGGCAGTCAAAAAACTCATCCAAAGCACCAGTATATATTACTGTTCCTTTAAATGGTTTACCTTTAAAAAATATTTGATTTCCAATCATCTTAATAACTTCATTTGCATCTGTATTAAGCTGCAAATTTATATTATGATGTTCTAGTATTTTCTCAAAAAGCGGTGTGTACCCATTAGATGGCATACCCTGGTATTTATCTTGAAAATATCTATTATCCCGGGAAATCAATATTGGAACTCTTGCTATTACTGATGGATCTATCTGCTCAGGAGTAAGCCCCCATTGCTTTTCAGTATAGTGGAGAAATACATTATTGTAAACAAAGTCAGCAACATCAGCAAGTTCGCTGTCTGTCTGATCACGAAGCTCTGAAATAGTTAACCTTTTATCTGTGCCATAAGTAGAGATAAGTTTTTTCTCGAGCCGTGCTGCCTTTTCAGAGTCAAATGCTATATAAAGAGAATTAAGATTAAATGGTACAGGCATAAGTGTACCATGAATATCTGCAAGAACCTCATGAGAATAATTCCTCCACTGGGTGAAACGTGAAATATAATCAAATACACGCTTGCTACCGGTGTGAAAAATATGAGGCCCATATTTATGAACTAGTATACCATCATCATTTAGAAAATCGTAAGTGTTGCCTCCAATATGCCCACGCTTTTCGATGATCAATACCTTCTTGCCTTCTCTTTCTGCAAGTTCCCTAGATACTACCGCACCTGCCAGTCCGCATCCTATTACTAGACAATCATATGTGTTATTCATCTATTAATATTTCCTCCATTCATTGCTTATTATGTCTTATGTAAAAAGTTATATGAAATATTTTATCTTATATCATTATTATAAAAAATGTCAAAAAATAAACTTCAATTATTTTTTATGATAATCTTTGTTCCCCTAGTTGTCAATAAAATAGATAATAAATTAATAATAAATGTTACTTAAAAATTAACTTCCCATGGATTTTCTTTTCCTTGCATAAATAAAATACAACTCAAAATAGAATGTTCCACCATGTCGCTTACAGCTTGATCAGTATAAAAAGCTGTGTGAGGCGTCACGATTACATTTGGATAAGATTTTAAAATTGCAAGTTCTCTATTATCTATTATCTTACATTTTAAGTCCTTGTAATAAATATTTTCTTCGTTTTCAATGACATCTATAGCTACTCCACCAATCTTCTTCTGCTCGATTCCATCAATTAAATCACCCGTTTCTATAAGAGAACCACGGGCTGTATTTATAATAAACACACCATCTTTCATGATTTTTATAGATGTTTTATTAATTAAATGGTAATTGTCTTGTGTTGCAGGCACATGCATAGTAATAATATCACTGTTTTTTAAAAGTTTTTCTAATGTAACATAGTTAGCAAACTTCTTCATCTCTTCATTTTCATATAGATCATAGGCTAGTATCTTTGAGTCGAAACCACTTAAATGTTTAATAACCGTTTGTCCGATTCTTCCGGTTCCAATAACGCCTACAGTTAAATTTTGTAATTCTTTTCCCTGAACACCTTTTAAAGAATAATCTTGTACTCCGCTACATTGAAAAATAGCTTTCATTTTTCGTGTTGCCATAAGTATCATCATAATAGTATAATCGGCAACACTATTTGGTGAATAAGTTACATTTCCCACATGAATGCCAAGTTCTTTAGCTCTTTTTATGTCTATATGGTCATAACCTATGGTTCTAGTAGATATAAATTTCACTCCAATTTCATGAAATTTTTCTATTAATTCAGAATCAATGTTTGTTGTAATAATACTAATACAATCAAATCCCTTTGCCAAATCTGCATTTGCCATAGTTGGTTCATCATTACATAATACAACTTGGATTTGATATTTTTTCATGAACTCTTCAAAATATGAAGTTTCATCTGTCCTATGACTATATGCCAATATTTTCATTGCTTTTAGCTCCCTTTCTCACTAATAAAATTACACATAGAACCTTATTTTATCCTTTCATTATAACATAAAACAAAAATATCTCCCCTTAAAGGATTGATATTTTTCAAAAATATTCCTACTCATACCCAATTACTATCAAAATTATTTTATCATATTATCTTGACAAGTTTGAATACTTATTGTAATATACTAATATAAAGTAACTTAATAATGTTAAATAATGAATGGATGTGTTAAAATGATAAAAACAGTTTATGGCGAAAAAGTTACCGATGGTGCAGGCGTAAAATTGAATCGTGTAATAGGAACTGCACGGTTAGACAACGTTGATCCCTTTCTATTATTAGATGAATTCAGAAGTGACAACAAGGATGATTATATTGCTGGATTTCCTATGCATCCTCATAGAGGCTTTGATACAATAACCTATATGGTAGAAGGAAGCTTTACACATAAGGATTCAAAGGGACACCAAGGACACTTAAATGCTGGTGAGGTTCAATGGATGACGGCCGGCAAAGGTATTATTCATGAAGAAATGCCTGCTATGGAAAATGGTTCACTCTGGGGATATCAGCTTTGGATTAACCTACCTGCAAAAGAAAAAATGATAGATCCTAAATACAGACATTTAACCACTTCGACCATGCCTTTAGTTGAAGGAAAAGGGGTCACCGTAAAAATCATTTCCGGCGATTACAATGGTACTGTAGGTCCTATCGAATTGATTTTTCCAGTAAATTATTTTGATGTACGATTAAGTGATGGAGTTTTTGAAAAAGAACTTCGTGGTTCAAATTTGATTTATGTTCATACTGGAAAAGTTAAAATAATAGCAGATACGGCTCTAGAGATTACCACTGGAAACATGGCTATTATTTCTGATTTTGACAAAGTACGTGTTGAAGGAAAAGATTCAGGTTTCCTATTTATGAGTGCGGACCCAATAAAAGAACCAATTGTTAGATATGGCCCTTTTGTTATGAATACTACGGATGAAATAATTCAAGCTGTAGACGACGCCAATCAAGGAACACTTTAAAAACAGTTAAGAGTTAAGAGAGAAGAGTTAAAAGTTATTGAAGATTTTGGGCGACCGCCCAAGAATCGATAAAATATGGGAGGTAAGCAGATTTTTAAACAAATCTACTTACCTCCCTTTTTAATTATTTTATATTTCTTTTATTTTGCCCCAAGGCAAAATATCCTTAACTCTTCTCTCTTCTCTCTTAACTATTCTCTGTTTCTTTAATCTTCTCTATTAACTGCTTTTAGTACTGAACTGCCTTTAAACAAAGTCCTTTAGCTTTTGCTATTGGTCCAAGCTCTGGTCTTTTCTTGTTCTGCAGTACCCTTTGAGCGTCCGATGCCTTAATCTTACCGTTTCCAACTTCTATAAGAGTTCCTACTATAATTCTTTCCATATTAAGTAAAAATCCGTCTGCATTAAATTCAATTTCTATAATACCATCTGTTTCTGTTATATGTATGTAATTGATGGTTCTAATAGTAGTTTTAGTATCAGTCTTTAAATTAGTAAAACCCTGGAAATCATGCTCTCCAATTAGAGCCTCTGCTGCATATTTCATATCACTTAAATTTAATTTATCTTCAGTTTGATAAACATATCTTCTAGTAAATACATCTCTGAATTTATTATTATTTATTGTATATACATAAGTTTTTGATTTAACATTATATCCTGCATGAAATCTTTCTGCAGTGTCTTCCAATGATTTTACTACTATATCTTCAGGTAAAAACTCATATAAGTAATCAAGCATAGTATCTATAGTAAACTTACAGTTAGTATGGAAGTTTGCCACATAATTTTCAGCATGTACTCCTACATCAGTTCTTCCACAACCTACTACCATAACCTTTTCCTCTGCCATCTTAGCTAACACAGCTTCTATTTTAAATTGAATAGTTGATTCACCTTGTTTTTGTTTTTGCCATCCATTGTATCTACTTCCGTCATATTGAATTGTCATTTTAATATTTCTCATTTTGTACCACCCTTAATCTATTTTCTTTGCATAACTCAGTTTCTCTAAAATCAAATATTTATTATTATTCGCTAATCTTCATTATAACACTTTATTTGAAGTTCAGTAGATGATTTCTTAATAACATAAGCTTTTTTAAAACCTTTTACCATATATTCTTACCTATATATTTTTTCAAAAGAACGATGAATTTATCCCAATTTAATGGGTATTCATCATTACCACGTTTACTAATAATCTTGCTGCCTTGTAATATTATTTTTAGGTTCCACTGTGAACCATCATACATATCATTATCATAATATTTATCTTTCCAACTTTGTAATTCCAAAGCAGTTAGTTCTTTAACAAATTGAAGCCATTGTTCTAAGGTGAGCGGTATCTCTTTTATTTTTATATCTGTATCTAAGTTTATTTCATTATTGGGATGTTGCAAATCAGCATACCTTCCACCTGGTGTTTTAGCATACCTTATCTCTTTATTATTTCGTTTTCCATCAATGAATACAAAGTGAGATGTACCAGAAAACCCACCCAAAGAAAATTCAAAAGAAGTCATTTCAGATAATAGTAATAAATCTTCCCTAACACTCTCCTGTCCGCAATCATCATATCTTTTATTAGTCATATCAGTTTAACCTCACAATTTTTTTGTAATGTGCTTACCGTATTCTCGCCATAAATATTCATTTTTCTAATACTATGCTCATCATTAGAAATGATTAAGATAAGCTTTTTATAAGATTATCAATAGTAGCATCTTCGTTATCACTTTTCTTCACAACATCAGTAACTGATTTAAAACCTTCACGTTCTTTTACCATACTTCCCGTAGACGTTACAACTAAATGTACCTTATTTAATGTGGTAGTCTTTAGAAAGCTTTTAATTGCAGGTGCTACGCCACTAGCCCATAACGGAGAAACTACAACAAGTTCATCTGCATCGTCTAAATTTTTTGGAACTTTTATTTCAACGTCTTTTTTTGTTGAAGCATAATATCCACCTTTCAAAAATCCTAAAATACCTTTCCAGTTTTTATTATCTGTAATTTCTATAACCTCACAAGAAAGTTTACTACCAATCTTTTCTGCAACCCTTTTGCTATTCCCAGTTTTTGAAAAATAAACAACTTTATAATTCATAATGCCATCTCCTAAAATTATATTTTTATAACTAAAATGATAAATGTCCAAAATTTTCTTTTATAAATTCATTAGGACAATTATATCATTGATACATCATTATTTAAATAAATTTACTTTAAATTTAATCATAACAAAAGTGCCTAACTAAATAGACACATTTTGTATTATCGTAATCTTTATGATACCTTAACACATCAAAAAATAATGACACAAACTACTGAAATTTCTCAATAGTTTATGTCATTTAGTTAGAGTGTTTATTACTACTCCGCTTCTGAAACAACTGTGAATCTCTCATTTATATGATCTTGACTTTCTATTTCGTCAATAACAGCAATAGCATAATCTGCATAACTTATATAACTTTGTCCTTTTGAATTCAAAATCAAATTGTCTTTTCCTATTTTATAAGTTCCTGTTCTTTTCCCTGTTGGATTGAAAAATGCAGCTGGACTTATAAATGTCCATTTAATGAACCTAGTAGCTTGTAAATCCTCAAGATTTTTTCCTTGGTTTGATGCAGCATTAAAAAATTCTTTAGGAAACTCTGGTGTTTCAAGCAAACGAGTTGTTTGTTTTTCATCCACAAACAAACTTCCTGCACCACCCACAACTATTAACGTTGTATTAGGTGCTCCCTTCATTGCGCTTATTAAAGTTCTTCCGGCTAGTACATGAAGTTCTTCTTCTCCCCGAGGTGCACCAAATGCATTTACCACAATGTCAAATTGTTTTAAGTCATCTGATTTTAATTCAAATACGTCCTTTTCCAATATAGTAAGATTTTTATCCATAAGTTTTGAAGCATTTCTTACTATAGCTGTTACTTTATGTCCTCTAGCTTTTGCTTCTTTCAGTATAAGACTTCCAACTTTTCCTGTTGCTCCTATAATTCCAATTTTCATAATTTATTTTCTCCTTGTATACTTTTTTTGTTTATATAAAAAACTTTATATTTTATAAAAAACAAAGACCTATGCACAAGTGTATAGGTCTTCAAAATTCATCAGACCGCTCTTGTATTAAAATTAATTTACGTAACCTTTTTCTAAATAAACCACGCTAAAAACAGTATAGTCCTTATTTAGCTAAAATCATATGTAAATTACAAATCATCTCATTTTTACACATATATGTAATGTTTTTTCTATAATATAGGCACCTACTTTATGTAGATGCCTTTTTGAATACAGTAATTAAAAATTTTCTACTTTTAGATTATCATCTAGAGCAGATTCTTTATTTTCATTTTTAAATATCTTATCTATAATAAGTGCTATAGCTCCATCACCGCATACATTGGTAGCTGTTCCAAAACTGTCTTGTGCAAAGTGAATTGCTATCATAAGTCCTTGCTGTCCTGAATTAAACATAAGCATATCCTTTAATAATCCAAGTGCTGCATAAGCACCTCCACCTGGTATTCCAGGTGCTGCTATCATTGTTATTCCAAGCATAAATATATATGGTATCATCATACCTGCTGTAGGCATTTTACCACTTATTATCATAATACCCATAGCTCCAACTACTAGTGTTATAGTGTCTCCTGCAAGATGTATTGTTGCACAAAGAGGAATTACAAAGTCAGCTATTTTATCTGAAACATTGTTGTTTTTAGCGCATTGTAGATTTACAGGAATAGTAGCCGCTGAAGATTGAGTTCCTACAGCTGTAAGATATCCTGGTAGCATATTCTTTATACATTTTATTGGACTTTTACCACTTACAACCCAAGCCGCCGTATATTGAATTATTATTGTTAATACTTGAAGTGGAAGTATTATCACATACACAGCTGAAAATGCCTTTAATGTTCTAATTATATCTCCCGAAGCTGAAAGTTTAGCGAAAATTCCACATATGTAAATTGGAACACCTGTGATTATTACATTCTTAACTATAAGTTCTACTATCTTCTTTAAATCACAAGTTACTTTGTACATATTTTTTTCTTTTATGTATGCCATACCTATTCCCAATACAAAAGCTGTAACAAGTGCAGTCATAACACCCATTATTGGATCAACTTGTATATTAAAAAATGGTTCCAAATACACTGTAGATTTTGCTACTGCAGTTCCTCCTTTTAAAAGATGAGGAAGTACAGTAATCCCAACTAAAAATGCTAACATTCCAGCAAATATAGTTGATGCATATGCTACTACAACCGTTATACCTAAAAGTTTTCCTGATTTATTTCCAAGTTCCGCAATACCTTGTGCCACAAATGCTATTATTATGAGTGGAATTGTATAATTTAAAAAAGTACCAAATAAAGTTGAAAACGTATTTAAAAGTCTAACTATCACATAAAAGTTAAGGCTTTTTGAAACAAGACCTATAATTATTCCTATAACTATTCCTAGGAGCAGTTTTGTTAATACTCCCATTTTCTTAAACATTTTGAAACCCCCTCTTACCCCATATAAAATTATTCTTCTGTTATTCATGACATTAAAAATTAAAGAACATTGTAAATTATGCTACCTTATTTTATTTTATGTGTCAAATTATAGATGTGACCCTAAAGGCAAGTGTCTAGACTTACTTCAGAAATAGTTACAAATGGCGGAATATACTACTTGATTTGATATGTACAATATTTTGCGAATTTCATGGTATTTGTTTCTATTAGTAATCGAAAGTGAAATGTTTTGTCATAAGTATTATTAGTTTATCTAGAAAATCAACTTTTTCTATATAACTTCATCATTTTATAAATAAATCAAATAAGCTTTATTTATTTTACCAAATTCTATTGATACCAATAATATAAGTATGCTATTATGAGTATGCTAAAATAAAAATACAATAGTTAAGAGGTGACCTTAATATGAGTAAGAATTATAAGAAATCCGAACCAACAACAAAACCTAAAGACAAGTCAAAAACAATGTCATTTACAATCAGCGTAGACCCTTTTAATTGCAGGAAATTTAGCAGCAGTGAAATTGGTAGAGGAATCTATATTAGTAAGGCAGGTAAGGGTAAAGGGTCATATAACCGCAAGACTAAACATAAAAAGTCTTACGGTTATATTTATTTTATTAACTAATTTTTTAATATAAACAAACATAAACAATCATGAAATAACAAATTAAGCCTATCTATTTTATTTTTTGAAGAAATATGTTATAATTCACTTGAGTTTTAATTTTGTAACGGGGACTTGTTAGTTTTATAGACTAATAAGTCCTTTTTTATTTATTTAGTCTTGTATGTTATTTTATCTGTTATAAACTTAACATTGTTATTATTGTATTCAAACTTTATATCTGGTATTTCAAGTTGTCTTTCTTTGCTAAAATATAAAGTAGCAGTGACACTTTTATTAATTACTAAGTCCCTAATCTTGTCTGCTATATTATATAATGTAACGTCATAAACATTGGATTTATTCTGTTGTATATTAACTTTTAAATCAACCACTACATTATCAATGGGTGGAATCGGCTCTATGTCTTTTCCCGTAATTATTAAACTTTCATAGGTTTCCATATAATCAACCCCCTTTCTTACTATATACTTCTATGCTAAGAAGATTTTATCCTTCTTTTTACCAATTATTAGATAAAATTGTATTTGTAATTCTTAGATTAATTTCTTCATCAAATGTAGGTGTAAGAGGACAAAAAATAGCAACACGTTTATTTGTTTTTCACAAATTAAACGTATTGCTATTTTAAACATATGCAAATTTAGTATTCTTAGTACCTAAAACCCATTGTTATGGTGCAGGTGATGGGACTTGAACCCACACGTCCTAAAACACACGCACCTCAAGCGTGCCTGTCTGCCATTCCAGCACACCTGCATATAATCTTTATGGGATATTAATATATTCTATCACAGAAAAATATGGTAGTCAATATTTAAGTATAATAATGTATTTTAAATTTTTATAAGAAATTTAATACAATTTATGGTAAAATATATTTATTAATGCCGTTTGTTTTTTTCTAATTTTCAATGTTTTTCAGCACTACTTTTTATACAAGGGGGAAATGTTATGAGTGAAACAATAAATGCATGTACCAAACCATTTTTTATAACAGACATAAATGGTAAAATTATTGATTGTAATTCAAAATTCATTACATTAACAAGTTATTCAAGAAATGATATTATTGGTTGTAGTTTACAGGATCTTAGCACCTTGCTTAGGATTAACTCTCCATCATTTCTTGAAGATATAAACTCAGATAAATTTTATTATCTATTTACAAAACATAATATTCCAATTGAAGTGAAGATCGAAGCTGAAATTTTGTCTGACAAAAGTGTATATACTGTTTTGGAAAATCAAACTTCTTGGTTAGATAACCAATTTCATTTTATTGAACAAATTCACACAAATGATAGATTCGGTATAGCAATATATAGCTTTTCTGATTTTACGCTTCTAGCTAGCAATCAAAGGTATCTTAACTTTTTTCCTTCACCATACAATAAAAAATCTTACAGCATTGGAAAATGTCCTAAGGATATTATACCAGATTTTCATGGGAGTAATCTTGAGAAAATTTTATTGAATGTAGCTAAAACAGGAAGGGCTTTCCATTCAAAACAATTTAAACATGCTGACGCATTCTCAAAAGAAAGCTATTGGGCTTTATCTATTAACCCAATACAAAGTGAAAATAAACCAAAGTACATTTTAGCAATTGTTTCAAACATAAATAAACATATAGAAAACAATAAGGTTATTAAGAGACAATCTAAAATTATCCACGAGCAGGAAAGAGAGCTAAAGGTTATTCTTGAAAACACCACCGCTGGTATATCAACCGTGGACAAACTTGGTAACCATATTAAAATTAATAATAATCTAGCTCATTGGTATGATTTGTTTGACACTCCTGATGGAGATGATTGCTCTGCAAGAGAGTACTACGATGAAGAAGGCACTATGATTTCTAAAAATATTTTACCCATTTCATATTTAATTGACAAAAAGATTAGTTCAACCAAGCAAATACATATAAAACGTGGAGATATTAACATATATTATTTAATAAATTGGTCTCCAGTATTTTCTAAATCCCAAAAATTTTCTATGGGAATAATAACTACCAATGATATAACAAGTGAGGTAGAAAAACAAAAACAATTAGAAAAAGTTATGCAAATGCATGAAGATTTTTTTTCGTTTATAGCCCATGAATTTAAAACACCAATTACCACAATTAATTCAACTATACAGCTTCTTGAACTTGTATATAATGATCAAATGACAGAAAAAATAAAGCGTGGCATAAATACTATAAAACGAAATACTTATCAGCAAATGCGTCTAGTAAATAACCTTTTAGATATAACTAGGGCTGAAGCTGGATATTTAAAAGTATATAGAAAAAATTATGATATTGTCGCCATGACAAAATCTATTATAGAATCTATATGTCCTTTTGCTGCTTCAAAAAATATAAATGTTATTTTTCAATCCGATATAGTTGAACAAATTATTGCTATAGATGATGAAAAATACGAAAGAATTATTCTTAACCTTATGTCTAATGCAATTAAATTTACACATCCAAGTAAAAACATTTATATAAATATTTTTGCTGATATCCATAATATTTATATTGATGTTAAAGATGAAGGCCCTGGCATTCCTAAAGAGAAGATGTCTATAATCTTTGACCGTTTTGGACAAGTAGGGAGCTCGTATACACGACAATCTGAAGGTACTGGCATAGGCTTATGCTTAGTAAAATTGCTTTTGAAAGCTATGGATGGGGATATTAAATTGAAAAATGGAGAAGATTCAGGTGCTATTTTCACCATAATTCTGCCAAATAAAACAGTATCTATTGATGAGGGGATACCTGGTTCTGATTTTACTGATGATCGTTTAGTTAAAGCTCTTAATACAGAATTCTCAAATATATACTTCAGCTAAAAATATCCTAAATGTGAATAAGAGGTAGCAGGGCAATGCACGTTAAGCAGCTACTCCCTAGGCTTAAGAAAGACCAAGATTTCCTTATTGTCAAATCCCTAAACACTTTAAACTCGCACGGGCTCAAACAATAAAGTGTTCTTAACGGGATTTAACAAACGGAAATCTAAGTCTTTCTAAAGTCCGGTCGAATAGCCTTTTTCACGAGCATTGCCCTGCTACCACTCATAATCCATTTAGACCTATAGTATGAAAAATTTAAAAGTTGATTGCGTCATTTTCCATAAAGCCATTTATACACATTGTGACTAAATTTTATTCTCTTCACATACTTATCCGTTTCTGGGAACGGTATATAATGAAGCTTTTTTCCATCTGTTGAATGCTGTGCACTACTAAGCCATTTTCTTACATTAGTGCTACCACCATTATATGCAGCTGCCACAATATCTAAATCTTTAAATTCATCTCTTAAACTTCCTAAATACCAACATCCCATGCTTATATTATATTCTGGATCATACAAATCATCTGAATCAAAGTTAGTAGTTCCCATTTGTCCAGCAGCCCACTTACCTGTAGATGAAGTTATTTGCATGAGTCCATAAGCATCTTTGTTTGACTTTGCCTTAGGATTAAAGTTACTTTCTGTTCTGATTACAGCAGCCACAAAATATGGATCCAATTTATATTTTGTGGAATATTTATAAACATAATCTGAATATTTTATAGGATAAAAACATTTACCAATATTTTTTATATTTAATGCAGCAGAAATAGCCATAACTATTAGCAAAAGTATGATTCCTAAGTTTTTATACTTCATTAAATCCTCCTATTTTTCAACAATCAATTTAAGAATATTCTCAAGTTGTTTTTCAGTATTTTCTAGATTTAAACTATTATCAATTATAAAATCAACATAAGCCTTTTTTTCTTCTAAAGGCATTTGAGAACTAATTCTGTCCCTTACTTCTTCTATGTTAAGTTCATCTCTACTCATTACCCTTTTAATCTGAATTTCCTCACTAGTGCAAACAAGTATATTAAAATCCATATCATCTTGCAACCCAGTTTCAATAAGTATTGGTGCATCTACAAAACATATATTTTCATTTAAACTCCTATAAAAATCAATATGTTTTTTAATTTCTTTTTTTATATATGGAATCATTATATTTTCAAGTTTATTTCTTTCTTTGGGGTATTTAAATATAAAATTTCCTAATTTTTTTCTGATAAGTTCTCCAGATAGAAGAAAAAATTCATCACCAAATTTTTTCTTTATTATGTCTGTAATTTCTGGATATAACTTAAATATACCTCTTGATATTACATCTGCGTCGATAACTGGAATTGCTCTTTCTTTAAGCATCATGGCCACTGTACTTTTACCAGTACCAATTCCACCTGTAAGTCCAACACATAACATTACCCTCAACCTCTATCCTCATTTTTATTTTGCATCATACCAGGTTTTACCAACATTTATATCTACTTCAAGAGGAACCTTTAGTGCTACTGCATTTTCCATTTCCTCTTTCACAATTTTTTTTACTTTTTCTTTTTCTTCCTCATACACATTGAGTATAAGTTCATCATGTACCTGCAATACTATAGTGGTTTTTAATTTTTCTTGTTTAAGTCTACTATATACTTTAACCATAGCAATTTTTATAATGTCTGCAGCACTACCTTGAATTGGAGTGTTCATTGCAAGTCTTTCTCCAAAGGAAGCTACCATCTTGTTTTTAGCATTTATTTCGGGTATAGCACGTCGTCTGTTAAGTATTGTTGTTACAGCCGAATCCTCTTTAGCCTTAGCAACAATATCTAGTAAATATTGTTTTACCTTTGGATACCTCTCTAAATAAGTATCTATATATAATTTAGCTTCTTTTCTAGATATCTTAAGGTCTTCTGCAAGACTAAACTCACCTATACCATATACGATTCCAAAATTAACTGCCTTAGCATTACTTCTAAGCGCAGGAGTCACCTCATCAATAGGTACATTAAACACCTCTGATGCAGTTTTTGTATGTATATCAATATGTGCCTTAAAAGCATCTATCAAATTCTCATCACCAGCAATATGTGCAAGCACTCTCAACTCAATTTGTGAATAATCTGCTGACATAAGAGAATTAGTATCCTTATCTGGAATAAATACCTTTCTTATTTCTCTTCCCATTTCATATTTTATTGGTATGTTTTGAAGATTTGGTTCCGTACTTGAAAGTCTTCCCGTAGTTGTAACTGTTTGATTAAAACTTGAATGAATCCTACCATCTACGTCAATAACATTTTTTAAGCCCTCCACATAAGTAGAATCCAATTTTGTAAGTTGTCTAAAATAAGTTATTTTATCTATGATTGGATGTTTATCTCTTAATTTTAATAGAACTTCTGCCTTAGTGGAAAATCCGGTTTTTGTCTTTTTAATAACTGGTAAATCAAGTTTTTCAAATAATATTTTTCCTAACTGTTTTGGGGAACTTATGTTAAATTCCTCTCCTGCCATAGCATATATTTCATCTTGAGTTTTTTGAATTTCCCCGCTAAATTTTACGCCAAGTTCTGATAATTTTTCTTTATCCACATTGAAACCTCTAGCCTCCATGGATGATAGTACTTCTATTAATGGTTGTTCAACATTATATAAAAGCTCCTCCATGTTTAGAAGTTTAACTTTAGCCGCCAAACTTTCATATATTTCCTTAAGTGAATTTACTTCTTTAACTTTTATTATCTCTTCGCAACTGGTAATATCTATATTTAATATTTCATTAATTAAACTTGTAAGATTATATTCCCCTCTTGAAGCATCTGTTAGATATGCCGCAACCTTAGTATCAAAGGCTAACCCTTTTAGTGATATTCCTAGTTTACTTAGTGCTGTATAAACTCCTTTTGCATCATGAATCACCTTTTTTATATCTTTGTTTTCAAAAAAGCACTTTAAAAGTTTTGTTGCTTCATCAGGTTGTGTTGCCAATATATAACTAAAATTAATCACATAATTTTTATTTTCATAGTTAACGTTAATTTTGTTTATTTCAATTTTAGAATATACATTTTCGTTTAATGTTTCGAAAACGCAATAAACAGTGTTTTTAATTGAAGCAAATAAATCTTTTAGTCCTTCAAGATTATCAATGATGCTATAATCTACCTTAATCTCATTTTTTGCTTTTTCTTCTTCTGACATAGGTATTTTTTCTACAAGACTCTTAAATTGTAACCTGGTGAACAATTCTCTAACTGCCTTAGCATCATAATTTTCTTTTGATTTTATCTCGTTTAAATCAATCTCTATTGGAACATTTGTAAGTATTGTAGCAAGTTTTTTACTAAAAATCGCCTGTTCACTATATTCCATAAGGTTTTCCTTAAGTTTTTTTCCGCTGATTTTATCAATATTCATCAATACATTTTCAATACATCCATATTCCTGTATAAGTTTATATGCAGTTTTTTTCCCAATTCCTGGCACTCCAGGTATATTGTCAGATTTATCACCCATAAGACCTTTTACATCAATAAATTGTGTTGGTGTTACACCATAGTCATTAATCATTCTAGCTTCATCATAAATTTCTTTTTCAGACATGCCTTTTTTATTAATAACCACTTTAACATTTTCTTTAGCTAGTTGAAGGGCATCTCTATCTCCTGTAACTATATATGTTTCAATACCATTATCATTTGCAAATACTGACAGTGTTCCAATCAAATCATCTGCTTCAAAACCTTCAATTTCAAATATACAAATAGCGAGTTTTTCTAAAAGATCCTTAACTATTGGAAATTGCTCTGCAAGTTCAGGTGGCATTTTTTTTCTTCCTGCTTTATAATCCGTGTATTCTTTATGTCTAAAAGTTGGAGCCCTCATATCAAAAGTAGTAACTATATAATCTGGCTTTATCTCTTCTTTCATTTTAAAAAGCATATTCACAAATCCATAAATAGCATTGGTATTTATCCCTTCAGCATTAGTGAGGGTTGGTATTGCAAAAAATGCTCTGTACATAAGACTGTGCCCATCTAAAATAAGCAATCTTTCCATTTAATCACTTCTCCATTCTGGATTTCCTTCATAACTGGGATATAATTATAATATCCGCAATCAGTATACAATTATAACATTTAATAATGTAAAACACTAAATGTATTTCAATAACACTGATTTAATACTATAATATCTATTATAAACCATTTGTTTGATTTTATAAAACATATAAAATGAGGTGTTTCACTTGATAAAAGATGATTACAGTGCAAAAATATCAGATCAATTCAATTCCCTTATAAAAGAGATACGAAATATCAACAATTTACGTGCAGAGAAATTGACACTTATTGATACTTCCTTTAAGAAATTTATTGGGCTTAGTTCTATCATGATAAATTCCATGTCAGAATTTGATGTGCTAAATCTTATGAAAAGAAATGGCTCTCTTGATGCGAATTACTGCATAATAGCAGCAGCTCTTTTATATGAAGAAGCTCTTTTATGTGATAAAAAGGATAACTACAATGATTCATATACAAAATATTCAAAAGCTTTCCATTTGATTCTTAATATAAAATCTTCAAACTTAGAATGTGAAATTGCCGGATATCAGGATATTATGAAAAACGTATCCTCAGCTTTAGAAGATTTTCATCTTCCCATTAATATTCAAAAAGATTTAGCCACTTACTATGAACTAACAGGGTCATATTCAAAAGCAGAAGATAAACTTTACGATTTATTAGAAAAACCAGACACAAATTCCTTTGCAAAAGAAAAGCTAGAACAATTTTATAACAATTTGCTACTAAAAGACAATTTAGATTTAGAAAAAGGCAACCTTCCAAGAAGCGAAATCCTTGAAGCAGTTGCAAGCTTTAAGAACAGTTAAAAGCTTTAAATACAGTTAAAAGGTAAGAGAGAATAGAGAATAGTTCTGGATGATTTTCTACTGACGCAGAATAATCTAATAAAATAATTATCTGATATCTAATGTAATACCATCTTTATGAAGTTGCCTGCACTAAAAATCATAGAAAAGTTGAATGCAATCTTTTGTTTTTTGATTTGCTTTTTCTGCACAGCAGAAAAGCTTCATTCACTTTTCTCTCTTCTCTCTTAACTCTTATCTCGTATTGTAGCTTGCCACTTGTTTCTTCTCTCTTCTCTTTGTTCTTTGGCCTCTGCTTTTATTATATTTGCATACTTTCTCCGTTGGCCTTAAGCCATTCTTCCTGCGCATGATAACTTGGTAAAATGGTGGCAACAAGCCCCCAAAAGTTCTTAGAATGATCCTTATGAACCATATGACACATCTCGTGAACTACAATGTAATCAATCACAGTTTCTTTTGCCATAGAACATCTCCAATTAAACAAAAGATCATTATAATAGGTACAACTTGCCCATCGTCTTTTTTGTTCCTTAACCCTTATATTTCTTGGTATTTGATGAAAGTATTTTTGGTAATACTTAACACTTTTCATCACTTTTTCTAGAGTTTTTTCTCTATACCAAAGTTCAAGCGTATCTCTAATTAAATTCTTATTTTCCTCTGGAACTGTTACATAAAGCATATTGGCTTTAAAGTCAACATTTTCTTGACCCGGACTTATTTTAAGTTGTAGTTTAACTTTTTCACCTAAATATAAAAATATTTCTCCACTTTTAAATTCATGTTTAGGTTTTATTTCCATGTTTTTAAACATATACAATTTTTTTAGGAGCCAGGGTGCTTTTTCTTTTACACAATTTATTATTAAATCATTGGACACTCCAAAAGGTGCAGTAACAATTATAGTCTCAGGTGCTTCAATAGCTATCTTTATAGTTCTTCTACTTGAATATAATACATTAAATTCTATGGTTTTATCTGCATAAACAAAATTTAATTTCATAATCTTATATCAACCTACGAGCGTTGAATCCAATTCCATAGAAAGCAACTCCAAGTAAAATAGATAAAACCATGTAGGTAAAAGCATTCAGCTTTTCTCTCCCCCTGAACAAATTAAAACCTTCATACATAAATGTGGAAAAGGTTGTAAATCCACCTAAAATTCCATCACCTAAAAAAGCATACAAGGTATTATTAACAATTTTTGCAGAAATAATACCAAGTAGAGCTGCACCTGTTATATTTATTATAAAAGTACCTACTGGAAAATCACCATTACGCCTTTTACCGGTGATTTTACCAATAGAATACCTTGTTATGCTTCCAAATATACCACCTATACCAACTAATATATATTCCATATATCTCCCCTATCTATGCCTCTTCACTAACATCTTCTTCTTTTCCTTTAAACTTAATCATTTTAGCTATATTTTCGCCTAAAACCATAGCAATAATTCCTATTCCTATGGATAAAACAACATATAACAAAGCATAACTATAGTTATTTTTTTGAATTAGTCCATAAATATCCCTGCAAAATGTTGCAAAGGTTGTATATGTTCCAATAAATCCTGTAGTAATACCAATCTTTATTTTCTCATTAAAATTCTTTAGCTTTATAACCAGTGCAAATACAAACGCTAATGCAAAACTTCCGGATATATTTATTACTAATGTATTTATTGGAAGGGAACCCGTATAGTTAAAATCAGCATTTTTAATTGCAAATCTCAGTATTGTTCCAAAAAAGCCAAAAAAACCGACGTATAAGATCTTTTTCATTCCCATCCCCCAATTTAATAATTTGAAGATACCTTAAATGCAATAGACTCCTATAGGTAACAAAACCTATAGGAGTCATCAGCTAAAGCACCAAAAATAAAACAGACTAACATAGTTACTAGTTATTTTTTGATGATACCTAAATAAGCATTTAAAGGTGAACTCCTTCACCTTTTGCAATTATAACATGTATTTTTTCTTGATTCAACTTACAATTCATTTAAAACGCTATTTCCATATATCTCTATGCTAAGATAATATACTTCAGTACAAACCAATAATGGCAAAGGCTCCCAAGCATTACGAAAATATGAAAGATTTCATGAAACCCAAAATATTTATTTTTAACTTTAGGAATTTTAAGTGCATATATTAATCCTCCCACAGTATAAAGAACTCCTCCCATTACAAGCCACATTATTCCTGCAATGGGCATAACCTTTGACAATGGATAAAAAGCAACTACTATGAGCCACCCCATAGCCACATATACACTTGTTGTAATCCATCTTGGAACGCTGAACCATAGATTGTTAATTAATATTCCAAGAATAGCTACTGTCCATATTATTGCCAATATACTATACCCTACTCTGCCTTTTAGTGATATAAGACACATTGGCGTGTAACTCCCAGCAATCAAGACAAATATCATAGAATGGTCTATTCTTCTTAATACCTTAATAGCTTTTTTAGAAGCATAAGTTAAATGATATATGGAGCTTGCACTATAAAGTAATATCAAACTTATTCCAAAAATCATTGATGCAATTACATATAGCACGTTGTTTAACCGTAATGAAATGTTAACAAGAACTAATAACCCCACTATAGATACAAGCATTCCAAATAAATGTGTTAGTCCGCTAACTGGATCTCTAAATTTATTAAACATAATATCCTCTCCCCATATTTTATATATTCGTATTGTTATATGTAGTTATTGAAACTATTTATTGCTATATATACATATTATAATATTTATGTTACTATTTCAATAGTAATCTTGTTAATTTTAATATTTATTTATACCTCATATTTTACGTATAATCATGTGCGTATTTAAAATCGTTAAATACTTTGGTATTATGTATATATAGATAATACTTAATACTAATGTTTATATATAGAAAGGATGATTTTATGAACGATAAAAGTTTCGATTTTAATTCTTTAATATCAGAAGTTACTGACTTTACAGATATAACTCTTCAAGATATTCCAAACCTAGATTTATATATGGACCAGGTTACAACTTTATTTGAAGATAAATTAAACTCCACTAAACGAAACGCCGAAGATAAAATAATGACAAAAACCATGATAAATAATTATGCTAAGGCAAAGATATTTTCACCTGTTAAAAGCAAAAAATATAATAAAGATCAAATAATATTGTTATGCCTCATTTATAATTTAAAACAAAGTCTTTCCCTTGCAGATATAAGTAAGGTATTTAAGCCAATTGTTAAAGACATAACCTCCGAAGATAAAGATATGCTTTCTCTTGAAGAATTGTATGATGTTTTTTTGTCTATGAAAAAAAGACATCTAGAAAATTTTGGTGCTAAACTTGACAATTTAATGGACGATATAAAAGATAAAACTATTAATTTTTCAAAAGGTGAAAACGAGAAAAATCACCTTATTCTGCTTATATTTATGCTAATTGAAAATGCAAATACAAATATCAGAATGTCAGAGAAAATCATTGATAAGTTTTTCAGCATAGAAAATAAATAGTGGCGGGGGAAATTTTATGACTTTCAAGAAAAGATTATTAAATAAGACAGTAAATTCAATAACATTTAAATTAGTTGCAGCTGTGGTGATCGTTCAAATTTTCAGCTCTTATATTGGACAATGGGTCAATAAAGGTATCTATGCGGGAAGAGATACCCTTAAAAATACAGGAGTGCCTACTGAATTTTTAAATGGAACAGTTGGAGTACTTGTATCTTCTGGCATTAGTATAATAATAACCGTTTTTATTATAGTTTTTGTTTATGACAGATTAGTTTTACGAAGACTTAGAGCGGTAATGTCCTATACTGAAAAACTTAGCAAAGGCGACTTAACTAATGAACTCGTTTTTAATGGCAATGACGAAATCAGTACTCTAGGACATTCTCTTAACCTAGCTGTTTTAAATATAAAATCTATGATATCAAATATAGTAGATTTTTCAGGGAATATTGGTGATTCAAGTAAATTGCTTCTTACTTCATCAAAGATTTCTTCAACTAAAGTTAACGACATAAATTCATCTTCAACTAAATTGTCTGATATTGCAGTAGATTTAAATAGTGGTTCAAAGAAAGCTAATTCTTCAACTGAAGAAATAGTTGAAATTACAACTTCACTTTTACATAAGGCAAAAACAGCAATCGATTCTTCTAGTGATATGAAATCTAGAGCACTTGATATGAAAAATACGATTAACCAATCCCTTGAAAATACCAATAATACATATAATGAAAAACAAAATAATATATTAAAAGCAATTGAAGCTGGTAAAATAGTGGATGATATTCAGTTAATGGCAGATACAATAAGTAGCATCGCCGCTCAAACAAATTTACTTGCACTTAATGCGGCAATAGAAGCTGCTAGAGCTGGCGAACATGGTAAAGGTTTTGCTGTTGTTGCTGAGGAAGTAGGTAAACTTGCAGAACAATCCTCCGATGCCATTTCAAATGTGGAAAATTTAGTACTAAAAGTTAAAGAAGTATTTAATAATCTTTCAAAAAGTTCTCAAGAGGTTTTAAGTTTTATTGATAAAGATGTACAATCTGATTTTAAACTTTTGATTCATTCTGCGGATCAATATGCAGATGATGCAAATGTTATGAATGAAATATCCACGGACGTAAGTAATTCTGCACAATTAGTAGACAAGTCCGTTGATGATATCAGTAATGTGCTTGAAAGTCTTGCTGATATATCAGAAATAATAACAACATCTTCTGATGGTATTTCTGATAGTCTTACTGAAATTTCAGCATCATTACAAGATACTAACGAATCTATGGAAAAACAGGCTGGCATGACAAATGACTTAATAACATCAGTAGGAGTATTTAAAATATAAAAAATGGACAGAGTTAAAATGTTTAAAACCATTTTAACTCTGTCCATTTTTGAATTATTACAAGAACTCTGTTTGTTATTTGTATAATATACCTATGTCTTTTCTATAATACTTATCATCAAAATTAACGTTACCTACATCATCATAAGTAGCCTTAATTGCCTTTTCTAGTGTCTCTGCAGTATTAACTAGAGCAATTACTCTACCACCTGTTGTTTTTAGCACTCCTGCCTCGACTACTCCTCCTGCAACAAATAGTTTGCTTTTAGCATTTTTTATTTCAATAGTTTTTCCAGTTGCATATTTTGCTGGATAACCTCCTGAGGCTAAAACTACGCAAGCAGCACTACCCTTTTTCCATTGAATTTTAATATCTTTTAATTTTCCATCTATGGCGCTTAAAATAATCTCCGTAAAATCGCTAATCATAAGTGGGAGTACTGCTTGGGTTTCTGGATCTCCTAGCCTTACGTTGTATTCCAAAAGATATGTCCCTTTTTTAGTTATCATTATCCCAAAAAATATAATACCACAGTAGTCCATTTTTTCTGCTTTAATTCCAACAAGCGTGGGCATTAATATTTTTTCATGAAATTCTTTTAGAACGCTAGGCGTGCAGTATGGATTGGGAACTATTGCTCCCATCCCACCTGTATTTGGACCTAAATCTTTATCAAATACCTGCTTATGATCCTTAGCTGATATAAATGGAATTATAACATTTCCATCTGTAATAGACAGTATGGACGCTTCTACACCATCCAAAAATTCCTCAAAAACTACAGTTTTACCAGCGCCTTTAAATACATCATCTACCATAAATTCATTTAGTGCTTCTATAGCTTCTTCTGAAGATGCACATATTACAACTCCCTTACCCGCAGCTAGACCATCAGCTTTTACAACCAATGGATATTCAGCGTTTTTAGCATAAACTTTTGCAAGGTTTATATCTTTAAAAACCTCATATGCCGCAGTTTTAATCCCATACTTTTTCATAAAATCTTTAGAAAATGATTTGCTTCCTTCAAGCTCTGATGCATGTTTTGAAGGTCCAAATATCTTTAATCCGTTTGCCTTAAATATATCTACTATTCCCTGAACAAGCTTAACTTCTGGTCCAACTACCGTTAAATCTATATTTTCTTTTTTTGCAAAAAGTAGCAATTCTTCAATAGTGTCTAAAGGTATGTTTTCACATTTGTCTTCCATTGCAGTCCCACCATTACCAGGAGCACAATAGATTTTTTCAACCATTTTACTTAATGACATTTTCCACGCAATAGCATGTTCCCGTCCGCCATTTCCAATAACTAATACCTTCAATTCCTCACATCCTTTTAGAGATATATGATACAAAATAGACTAGCATACTGACTAGTCTATTTTGTATCATGCTTCCTAACTATTTGCCCTTATATCTATATCTAAAAATAGCCCCTAATTATCTAATGCTTAAAGTGTCTTATTCCTGTAAATACCATTGAGATGTCATTTTCATTGCACGCATCTATGGATTCTTTATCTCTTATTGAGCCCCCCGGCTGAATAATAGCTTGAATATTATGTTTTGCTGCCTCTGCCACTATATCCCCAAATGGGAAGAACGCATCTGACGCAAGTACTACTCCGTCTTTCGCTCTGCCCAAGGCATCTATTGTTGGCCAAATTCTATTTACTTGACCGCCACCAATTCCCTTTGCCATTCCATCTTTAACTACTACTATAGCATTTGATTTTACATACTTCACAACTTTCATTCCAAAAATCAAATCTTTCATCTGCTTGTCTGTTGGCTTTTTTTCAGTTACATATTGTATTTTCTCTATAAGTTTATCGTCTGAACCTTGAACTAATATTCCACCATCAACCTTTGCATATTCCCTTGTATCTTGAGGTTTTATTGATGCTTTTATAACTCTCAGATTTTTTTTCTTCTGCAAGAATACTAATGCATCACTGTCAAAGTCTGGTGCAATTACTATTTCTAAAAATATCTTTCCAAGCTCCTCAGCAGTTTTTAAATCTAATGTTCTATTAAGTGCAACTATTCCACCAAAAATAGAAACCTCATCACAAGAAAAAGTACGAAGATATGCGTCATATATATTGTCTGCTATTGCTGCACCACAAGGTGTATTATGTTTGACTGAACAACACATTGGTTCTTCAAATTCACATACTACCTTCCATGCAATGTCCATATCCCTTATGTTATTAAATGAAAGCTGTTTGCCACTAAGTTGCTGGAAATCCTTCATAGCACCCTTTGTTGAAGTAGATACATAATATGCTGCACTTTGATGTGGATTTTCACCATACCTTAAATCCATAACTTTTTTATAAGACATATTTAAATATTCTGGATAAACTTCTTCACCTAGTAAAAATTTGCTAACTGCAGCATCGTAAGCTGACATTAGATTAAATACTTTTCCTGCAAGTACTCTTTTCTTATCAAAGTCCACATCACCCTTTTCATCTATCTCTTCCATAACCTGATCATAGTCATTTACATCAGTTAATACTGTTACGTCTTTAAAATTTTTAGCAGCGGCCCTTATCATTGTGGGTCCACCGATATCTATAAATTCTATTTTTTCGTCAAACGTTAAATCCTCTTGTACTTTGTCAAAAAACGGATAAAGATTCACAACTACCATATCAATGGGCTTAATGCCATATTTTTTAATTGTCTTCATATGTTCTTTATTATCTCTTATGGCTAATATTCCACCATGAATTTTAGGATGAAGTGTCTTAACTCTTCCATCAAGCATCTCAGGGAAATCTGTAATTTCTGAAATTTCAGTAACTGCAATGCCATTGTCCTTAAGGTATTTGAAAGTTCCTCCAGTAGATATGATTTCTATGTCCTTTTCTCTAAGAAATGTAGCAAGCTTTAAAATGTTATCTTTATTAAAAACACTAATCAATGCTCTTTTTATCATTGTATTCCTCCTTGAAAGCCTTATACTGCCCTAAATAATCATTTAGATTATTTAGCCTCCTTGAAATCCTCATACTGGCCTAGTTTTTAACTATTACACGTCTTTTATCAACTAAAACTTTACCTTCTGAAATAAGCTTAATAGCTTCTGGAAGAGCAATATGTTCTTGCTCTAGTACTCTCTTCTGTAAACTTTCTGCTGAATCACTAGAAAAGACAGGCACAGCTTTTTGTATTATTATTGGTCCAGTATCTGTTCCTTCATCCACAAAATGAACTGTACATCCTGAAACCTTAACTCCGTATTCTATAGCTGCTTTATGTACATTTAGTCCATACATTCCCTTGCCGCAAAAAACTGGTATTAAGGATGGATGAATGTTTATTATTCTGTTTTTATAATTTCTTAATAATTCACCTTTTAATATAGAAAGAAAACCTGCTGTTACAATTAAATCCACTTCTCTTTTTAACACTATTTTTAAAATCTCATCAGATAGTTTATCACCATATTGTTTTTTAGAAAGAGCTAATGCATCTATGTTATTTTGCTCAGCTCTTTCTATTCCATAAGCCTTTTCACTATCACTGATTACTATTTCAATTTTGCAATTTAAATATCCAGACTGAACCTTATCAATTACAGATTGTAAATTAGTCCCTCCACCTGAAATAAGTACTGCTATTTTAAACATACACCGCTGCCTCCTGCTTCAATATGACCAATCTCGAAGGCTTTTTCTCCCATTTCTTCTAAACCCTTAAGCACAGCTTTTTTATCTTCCCTTTTTACGCATAGTACGAAACCAATGCCCATATTAAATGTATGGTACATATCTTCTTCTGTAACTCCAAGAGTCATTAAATATTTAAATATTTCAGGAAGTTCATAGCTATCTTTGTTTATTACAGCCTTAAAATCTCCTTTAAACATTCTTGGAATATTTTCGTAAAATCCGCCACCAGTTATATGTGCCATACCTTTTATTTCAAATTTTTCCATAAGCTTAAGTATAGGTTTTACATATATTTTTGTTGGCACTAATAAAACTTCACCTATTTTTTTGCCAGAAAAATCAATATCTATATCAGGTATTAATTTTCTAACTAGTGAAAATCCGTTACTGTGAAGACCAGAAGATGCGATTCCTATAAGTACATCTTTATCTTCAATTTTGCTTCCATCTATAATTTCGTCTCTTTCAACTACACCTACTGAAAATCCTGCTAGATCATAGTCTCCTTCTTTATAAAATCCTGGCATTTCTGCTGTCTCTCCACCAATAAGTGCACTGTCAGCTTGCAAACATCCTTCAGAAACACCCTTTACGATTTGTGAAGCAGTTTCAGATGAAAGCTTTCCGCAAGCCATATAATCAAGAAAAAATATTGGTTTTGCTCCATGGCATAATATATCATTAACACACATTGCAACACAATCGATTCCAACTGTATCATATTTTTTCATTTTAAATGCTATAGCGAGTTTTGTTCCAACACCATCAGTACCTGAAACCAGTACTGGATTTTTGTAATTTCCCATTGCAAACATACCTGCAAAGCTACCTAGGTTATTTAAAACTCCATTTGTATATGTTTTTTCAGCATAACTTTTTATCTTACTTACAGTTTTATAACCTTCTTCAATACTTACACCAGCATCCTTATAAGTTACCATTCGTACACAACCTTTCAATTTAAACTTCTAATCTATCCTTATCAACTTCAATTGGTGCTGCTATAGGATATACTCCCTTAAAACAACCAAGGCAATATTTTTTATCTTCGCCCAAAGTTTTTAAAAGAGAATCTATACTTAGATATCCAAGGCTATCTGCTCCTATGAAATCTCTTATCTCTTCTACTGTCTTATAAGAACCTATAAGCTCTTTTCTATATGAAATATTTATTCCGAAATAACATGGATATTTTACAACAGGAGATGACACTCTAAAGTGAACTTCCTTAGCTCCTGCTTTTCTGAGTAAATCCACAAGTTGTTTGCTTGTAGTTCCCCTTACAACGGAATCATCTACAATAACAACCCTTTTTCCTTCAATATTGACCTTTAAAGGATTTAATTTCACAGATACAGCCTTTTCCCTAAGTTCCTGAGTTGGTGCTATAAACGTTCTTCCAACATATTTATTTTTAATAATACCCATTCCATATGGAATTCCCGAGGCTTTTGCATAACCTGCCGCTGCTGCAAGTCCTGAGTCAGGAACTCCAATTACTATATCTGCTTCTGCAGGTGAGTCAATATAAAGTTGTTCTCCAGCTAGTTCTCTTGAATTGTACACGCTTATTCCGTCAATAACACTGTCAGGTCTTGCAAAATAAATATACTCAAAAGCACAAGTTTCACACTTGGTTTTTTCTGCAAAATTTATACTTTTGATTCCTTCTTTATCTATTATTACAATTTCTCCAGGATTAACATCTCTTATGAGTTCTGCTCCAACCGTATCAAGAGCACAACTTTCTGAACATAAAATATAACTATCATCAAGTTTACCAATGCAGAGAGGTCTTATACCATTAGGATCACGAGCTCCTATTAATTTATCCTTAGTTAAAATTACAATGGCATAGGAACCTTTAATGGCTTGCATAGTATCATAAACAGCATTTTCTATGCTTTTTTTGGTATTTCTTGCAATTAAATTCAGTATAACTTCAGTGTCTATTGAAGTTTGAAATAGTGTTCCAGCATCCTCTAACAATTCTTTTATAACATCTGCATTTACCAGATTACCATTATGAGCAATGGCAATGGACCCTAATTTGTAATTACTGAGTATTGGTTGGGCATTAACAACGTTACTGCCACCTGTTGTTGAATACCTGACATGACCAATTGCAGCATTTCCAGGCATTTCATCTAAATTTTCTGTGTTAAATACATCTGTTACAAGCCCCATACCTTTGTGAATATTAATTTCACCATCATTACATACTGCAATACCAGCGCTCTCCTGTCCTCTGTGTTGAAGAGCATATAGTCCATAATATGTTAAATGAGATACATCTATATTTTTGTTTGAGAATATTCCGAAAACACCACATTCTTCTTTAAATTTATCTTGCTCTAGATCTATCAAAGTATACTCCCTCTCTTTTATAAGGCATCTGAATGAAAATAACAAGTCAAACATACTACCGTACTGGCTTGTTATTTTTTTGATTATACCTAATTACTTTCCTGTAATTCTTTTTAATATTTCTTCGTAAGCTTCCTTTACACTGCCCATGTCTCTTCTAAATCTATCTTTGTCTAATTTTTCATTAGTTTTTGCATCCCATAATCTGCAAGTGTCTGGTGATATTTCGTCTGCTAATAGTATTTCCCCATTGTATCTTCCAAATTCAACTTTAAAGTCAATAAGTTTAATATCTTGTTTTAAGAAAAACTCTTTAAGTATTTCATTTATCTTACTAGTCATTGAATATATAGTTTTTAATTCTTCAAATGTACTAAGACCAATTGCAACTGCATGAGTGTCATTTATTAGTGGATCATCATATTTATCTTCTTTATAACATATTTCAAATACTGTAGTCTTTAATGGTGACCCTTCTTCAAGACCAAGTCTTTTAGCCATACTCCCAGCTGCAACATTTCTAACTATTACTTCAAGTGGAACTATTTGAACCTTTCTGCAAAGCTGATTTCTTTCATCTAATTTTTTAATAAAATGTGTCTTTACTCCGTTTTTTTCTACAAGTTCAAATAACATAGTAGTTATGCTATTATTAAGTACACCTTTATCTTCTATCTGACCTTTTTTTACTCCGTTAAATGCTGTTGCATCATCCTTGTAATACATTATTACCTCGTCATCTTTTTCTGTAGCATATACCTGTTTTGCTTTTCCTTCATATAATAATTCTTTTTTCTCCATTATAACTCCACTCCTTCTTCATTTTCACTAATAAATTTACTTTTCATATCTTTTCTATATAAAACCAACTTTTCTTTTAAATCAGGATATTTTAGTGCTAGCATTTGGATAGCAAGCATTCCTGCATTGTAACTGTTGTTTATTCCAACTGTAGCAACAGGAATGGCCTTTGGCATCTGAACTATAGCTAGAAGTGAATCCATTCCGTTTAGTGCTGCATTTATAGGAACACCTATAACTGGTAGTATTGTATGAGATGCAATTACTCCTGGTAGATGAGCTGCAAGACCTGCCCCAGCTATAATACATTCATAATTTTCTTTTTCTAACTTATGGATTACCTCAACCAATTTTTCTGGAACTCTGTGAGCTGATAAAATATGTGCACTGTACTCTATGCCAAATTCTTTCAGTGCACTCGCAGCACCCTTCATTTTATCTATATCTGACCTACTTCCAAAAATAATAGCTACTTTCATAAAAAATACCTCCTAAAATTTAAAAACTCCGCAAATAGAATGAGTAAATTCATTTGCAGAGTAGCCAACTAGTAGATATAACAATTTTAATCTACTGTCATAAATTTACCCATAGTAAGAAAGTTACGGCTTTCTGTAGATACTCCCGAACCAATTATCCGGATTATATGGATACATATTATTTTGTTTTCCATAAGTAAATATTAACATTAGTATTTTAAAAAGTCAATACAATTTAGTTTAAAATCACTATAATATTCGTATATAAACGTATATTTAATCAACTTTTTAAGTTTATATTCGTTATTTTCGTGAAATCATTTTATTTTTCTGAATATCTTGTGTTTATTTAAAATATTTTACACCTGATTCAAATATTTTTTGATCTTTATTTCCTGATATATTTATGGCTACATTTTGTCCTATTCTTTCACTATGACCCATTTTACCAAAAACTCTTCCATCTGGACTTGTTATACCTTCTATGGCAGACATAGAACCATTAGGATTAAATTCAATATCGTAGCTTGGTTTTCCAGCAAAATCTACATATTGAGTTGCAATCTGACCATTTTCAAATAGAGTTTTTATTACCTCATCTTTTCCAACAAATCTTCCCTCTCCGTGGGAGACAGGAATAGCATGAATGTCACCAACATTTACACCTGATAACCAAGGAGATTTTACAGAAATAATTTTAGTGTTAACCATTGTAGATACATGTCTACCTATTTTGTTATAAGTTAATGTAGGACAAGACTCATCTATATCTCTTATTTCTCCAAATGGTACAAGTCCTAGTTTTATAAGTGCCTGGAAGCCATTACATATTCCTAGTATTAAGCCATCTCTTTCTTTTAATAGTTTCATAATACTCTCAGACACCCTAGGATTTCTTAGAACAGCTGCTATAAACTTTCCAGATCCATCTGGTTCATCTCCTGCACTAAAACCTCCTGGAAGCATAATAATTTGAGATTTATCAATTTGTTTTGCCATATATTCTACAGACTCCTGGATTAGGGCTGAATCAAGATTTTTAAGTACCATAACCTTGCATTCTGCTCCTGCCTTTATAAATGCTTTTTCCGAATCATATTCACAGTTAGTTCCTGGAAATACTGGAATAAATACTGTAGGCTTTGTGCTTTTTATAGCTGGTGACTTTCTATTTCTACCTGTAAATTCTAAAGTTTTTATAACTTTATCCTCCGTAGCCACCTCAGTTGGGAATATGGGTTCAAGAGTTCCAGTCCAAGCTTTAACTAGTTCATCAATAGAAACACGAACATCTTTATATATAATATCTTCTTTGTTATTTGTAAAACCTAGTTCAAAATATTGGGTATCTCCCATAAGAGTTCTTATGTTCTCACTTTGAGATATTTCTAAAATTATTGAACCAAAATCCGGGGAAAATAAAGTAGATTCTACTATATTTGCATTAATTGTAACTCCAATTTTATTTCCTAGTGACATTTTACCGATTGCCTCTATAACCCCACCCTGTTTTACTGTATAGGATGAATTTACCTTATTTGCTTGAATAAGTTCATGGACTTTATTATAGCTTTTCTTTAACAAGTTGAAATTAGGTAACTCATCTTCATCCCTTACTAAAGGAACAACCACAACATGACTACCAATTTTTTTGAATTCCTGAGATACAACAACTTTTGAGTTAAGTATATTTACGGCAAAACTTACAAGAGTAGGTGGTACATTAATATCCTTAAAAGTACCTGACATACTATCTTTTCCACCTATTGCTGGTATTTCAAGCATTCTCTGTGCATAAAAAGCTCCAAGTAGTGCTGAAAAAGGTTTTCCCCATCGTTCAGGGTCTTTTCCTAATCTCTCAAAATACTCTTGAAAAGTTAATCTTATACTACTGTAGTCTCCACCGCATGCAACATTTTTTGAAACTGATTCTATTACTGCATATAAAGCACCATGGAATGGACTCCAAGATGAAAGGTTTGGATTAAATCCAAAAGACATTAATGTAGCAGTTTCAGTATCTCCATTTAAAACTGGAAGTTTTGCTGCCATGGCTTCTGAAGGAGTCATTTGGTATTTACCTCCAAATGGTAGGAGTATAGTATTTCCTCCAATTGTGCTATCAAATCTTTCAACTAGACCTTTTTGACTGCACACATTTAAATCTTTAAATGTTTCTATAATCTTGCTTTTCACATTTTTTATATTATCATTAGCCTTAAAATAATTTTTTGATTTATCAGGTGCTTTAACAAATACATCTGCTTTTTGTCTTATTCCATTTGTATCCAAAAATGCTCTGCTAATATCTACTATATATTTATCTCTCCAGCTTAATTTAAGTCTAGGTTCTTCAGTAACAACTGCTACTTTTTTAGCCTCTAAGTTTTCATTAAGAGCTAATTGTATAAACTTTTCAGCATCTTCTTTGTTAACAACTACTGCTATTCTTTCTTGAGATTCTGAAATAGCAAGTTCTGTTCCATCAAGTCCTTCATATTTTTTCGTAACTAAATCCAAATTTATATCAAGACCATCACTAAGTTCTCCAATGGCAACGGAAACTCCACCTGCACCAAAGTCATTACATTTTTTAATCAAAGTACTAGCTTCTACATTTCTGAAAAGTCTTTGAAGCTTCCTTTCTGTAGGTGCATTACCCTTTTGAACTTCTGCCCCGCATGTTGCTAGTGATTTTTCGTCATGCTCTTTTGAAGCACCTGTTGCCCCGCCACAACCATCACGACCAGTTCTTCCACCAAGAAGAATGATAATATCTCCCTTAAGTGTTTTTTTTCGAACTATGTTTTTCTTTGGCATTGCTCCAACAACTGCTCCTATTTCCATTCTTTTTGCTGCATAACCTTCGTGATAAACTTCTGTTACCTGACCTGTAGCAAGCCCTATTTGATTACCATAAGAGCTGTACCCCTGTGCGGCTCCTGTTGTAATCTTTCTCTGAGGCAGTCTTCCTTGTATTGTATCCTCAATTTTTGTTCTAGGATCTGCACTTCCTGTTACTCTCATTGCCTGATATACATAAGCTCTTCCTGAAAGTGGATCTCTTATACATCCACCAATACAAGTGGCTGCACCACCAAAAGGTTCAATTTCAGTAGGATGATTATGTGTTTCATTTTTAAACATAACTAACCATTTTTCTTTTTTATTGTTTACCTCGATTTCAGTTTCAATGCTGCAAGCATTAATTTCATCTGATGTATCAAGATCTTTAAGCTTTCCATTTTTCTTGATTTCCTTCATTGCCAAAAGAGCCATATCCATAAGACAAATTTCTCTTTTTTCATCTTTATATATATCTTTTCTAACATCCAAATAATCATCATAAACCTTAGCTATAACATTATTATAGCTACCAGTTTCAAATTTTACATTTTCAATTTCAGTAGCAAAAGTAGTATGCCGACAATGATCAGACCAATAAGTATCGATAACTTTTATCTCTGTATAACTAGGGTCTCTTTTTTCTGTACATCTAAAATATTCTGCGCAGAACTTAATATCGTCAAAACTCATTGCAAGTCCTTCTGCTGTGCGGTACTCTTCAAGTTTTTCATCATTCATTTCTGTAAACCCATTTAATATTTTAACATCACTTGGAAGTTCAACTTTATTTTCAATGCTCTCCAATTTATTAAAACTAGCTTCTCTTGAATCTACAGGATTTATACAATATTTTTTGATTTTTTCTATTTCTTCTTCATTAATATCTCCGATTAATATGTATACTTTGGCACTTGCCACATTAGATTTTTCATTTTGTGATAATATTTTAATACATTGTGCTGCGGAATCTGCTCTTTGGTCATATTGACCTGGCAAAAATTCCACTGCAAAAGCCGAACTGCCTTCACCTATTTTAAACTTTTCTTCAAATATGTTATCAACTACAGGTTCAGAAAATATTATTTTTTTAGCATCTTCCCATTCATTATCTGATATTTCACAAACATCATATCTATTTACTATTCTTAGGTCTTTTAAACCTTTAATATTAAGGTTTTCTTTAATATCGTGGAATAATTCATGGGCTTCCACGTTAAAGCCTTTCTTTTTCTCTACAAATATTCTTCTAACCTTATCACTCATATAATATTCTCCTCATTACTTTTTTACGAACGTTTTTTTATTATTATGATGTATCATTCGTTCTGTTATATTATAATGCATCTTCATTAAAATAACAACCAAAACTATGGTGAAAATTTCCTCTAATTCAGTTGGGTATTCTTTTTCTTTAGCATAAACCATAATATATTAATTATACACAATTCCATATTATCTTCATATTATAGTAATGGTTAAAAATATAAAGGAGAACTTGTTTATGTCTTATTGCCCATATGAGAGCAAAAAAAATAATGATTTCTATAGATCTGAAAGTCCTACCCCTAATTCTTATATAAGAGTATTTCATGCATCTCCAAATGCACCTTCAGTAGATGTTTATGCAAATGGTAACCTCATAATAAAAAATCTCGCTTACAAACAATTATCACCCTATGTTCCTGTAATTCCAGGTGACTATAATATCAAAGTTTATCCAACTGGAGTAACAACAAATCCAGTCATAGATACTACAGTAAATATCCCTAAAAATACTATATTTAATTTAGCCATAATAGGAAAACTACCTAATATAAGTCTTTTAGCTATACCAGAACCAATAGGTCAGATAAATTTTGGTAGGGCATGTATAAGATTCATACATTTATCACCTACCGCACCCAATGTTGACATAGTTCTTACAGATGGAACTAATGTGTTTAATAATGTAGGTTTTAAAGATATTACAGATTATGCTTGTGTTCCTGCAGGTACTTACTCCTTTAATATTATTCCTACTGGCACTACAAATGTAGCGCTTACAATTCCAAATGTTCAACTTTCAGCTAACACTTTCTATACACTTTATGCTATAGGTGACCTTAAGGGCAATCCACCACTAGAAGCTCTTTTAGTTACAGAGCCAAGATAGTTTTGTCAATATATCTTATCTAAGTTAAAAATGAAAATGGAATGTGACATCTTTGCGTAAACAAATCTGCCACATTCCATTTTCATTGATTTTTCTGCCCCAGCAGAAAAATCTTCCTTAACTGAAAACTGTTATCTGTTATCTGGTAACTGCCTTTAAGTGTTTCTCTGATATTTTATTAACCTTATCCACACGTCTTTTGTATTTCTCAACATCCTTAAGGAAATCTGTAGTTAACCACACCTTTACAGTTTCCATAGCTATTGCTGACCCAATTATTTTAGCTCCAATGCAAAGAACGTTTGTATTAGAATGCATTCTAGCTAATTTTGCGCAGAAAGGATCCTGACAAACCGCTGCATCTAACCCATATATCTTATTAGCAATTAAGGCACTACCATAACCGACTCCATCAATAAATATTCCACGATCAGCCTCACCCTTTGCAACAGCTAATGCTGCTGGATAAACAAAATCCGATAAATCACATGATTCTTCGTTAAATGTTCCAAAATCCTGCACCACATGTCCTTCACTCTCTAAATATGCCTTAACCTCTTCCTTCAAAGGGAATCCAGCATGATCACTTGCAACTGCAATTTTCATAATATTATGTACCTCCATTTAATGTTAAACTTCTGAAATAAAATGATACGCAAACTAACTTGTGTTTTTTAGATGCCTTAATAACTCTCTACCATTATAAATCACAAATTATAATTCCTCAATGATATAACATTATTATGATATTTTCAAGTGTTAAACTTCTGTATTATTTCCATTTCCGATCAGATAAACTTCTGTTTTATTTTCATTGTCCTGTCAACTGAATTTGAAAATGTCCCAAAAAGTTTTAATTATTAGCACCAGCAATAGCTGGT
>LIDZ01000244.1_pt7 | contig 64802 bp, 57 predicted proteins | sample 644651 | NCBI WGS metagenome assembly LIDZ01 (sample SAMN03856242, study PRJNA289617) | food metagenome | isolation source: wine grapes on drying loft during traditional withering process | host: Vitis vinifera cv. Corvina | place: Italy: Gargagnago di S. Ambrogio di Valpolicella | collected 2014-01 | reverse complement strand
ATCACTTGAAGATGTATTTATGAAGCTTACAGGGGAGGGTAAATAATATGGGAAACTTTTTTACACTTATTTCAATAGAAAACATGAAGTTATGGAAAAGAATTTCAGCAAAAGCAATGTTAATAATTATGCTAGTACTAGTAGTTTTAGCAACTGGTGTTTACAAATATTATACTGTATCTAAAAATATTTCCAATACGACTGCTGTTTCAGAAAACTGGAAACAAGATTTAAAAAAGACTGTTGCCGGTGAAAAAGTTCAGCTTGCAAAAGCCGAAAAATCAACTAGCACAAGAGAATCGGTAGGCATAGGAACTATAAAAAAGAATATAGCAGAGGGAGAATATAGGATTAATAATAATATAAAGCCAGAATCAAAGACAAGTGTTTGGACATCGGCAACCGATCTTTATTCATCCGGATTTTCCTCACTTATTATACTTTTCACCGTAATTGTATGTACAGCGTCGGTAGCTGGTGAATTCTCAGAAGGAACTATGAAAATGATGATATCACGACCTTACCGTCGTTTTGAGATTCTTTCAGCAAAATTAATCTCATCATTAATTTATTGCATTGTTCTTATAATAACAACATTTGTGCTAATCTTTATATGTTTAGGTATATTATTTGGGTTTAATGGGATAAATGGAAAGGAAATGATTTGGATAAGTAGCAAAATAGTTTATGCACCTGCTGCATTAAAAACACTCCTTATAATTGGGCTTGGTTTTCTTAGAGCTACTGTATTTATAATAATAGCCTTTGCAATTTCAGCAATATCCCGCTCTCGTTCAATTGCAACAGGATTTTCAATATTTTTGCTTCTTGCAGGAGAAGGAATCATTACAATATTGGCTCAATTCTTCACATGGGGCAAATATTTACCATTAGCAGTGACCAATTTTTCACGGTTTGTAACTAGCGGTACAATAATAGCAGGTACGAGTCTTTCTTTTGCTCTTATAATATCACTTGCATATAGTGTACTGTTCTGTTTTTTAGGATATTATATTTTTCAAAAACGAGATATTTAAACAGGAGAAAAATTAAATATACATAATATGAGAAACACACCATGATATTCATATAATGGTGTGTTTTAACGTTGTATCACCCTTGAGTAAACGTTATATTTGTTTGAATTTTAATCTTCTTTTGATATAATAGAAGCTTCCGTATGATTTTAGGTAACAAAAAAGGTTGATACACAAAAATTATATATAATAAAATGAAAGTTTAATATGGTGAGAAAATGAAAAATGGAAACAATGATAAAAAAATATTCAACAGATATACTGGGCTTGTTGTAATAATGGTAGCTCTATTTTCAATAATAGGTGTGAAGTTATACTTTTTACAAGTATCAAATACAGATTACTATAACAATACAGCAAATACTAAAGCACATAAGCTAATAACAGTGGAGGCACCAAGAGGTTTAATATCTGATAAAAGTGGAATAAAACTTGCTACGGAAGTACAAAGTTACAACCTTACATATACAGATACTACTAATACTAGTACAAAAATATTTACAACACTACAAAAAGTATTTAAAATTTTGGATGAAAATGGAGAAGTACCAACAGACAGTTTTTCTTTAAAAATTTCACCCTACAGGTTTGCATTTAGCACAAGTGACCCTAAGCAAATACAAATTTTGCAGTTAAGATTTTTAAAAGATAGGGGCTTTCAAGATAATATATTGAAAGTTAAATTTAAAAATAAAAAAGAGGTAAATTTAACATCTAACGAAACTACACAGCTTAATAATGAGCTTATGAAATTAACGCCCGAGAAGGTTTATAGTGATCTTCTTAAACAGTACAGCATAATGAAAGGAGTTTCAAGCCTTAATGCAGAGCTGACTCCTGATGTAATAAGGAGATATCTAATTGTAGAAGATGGTATAAAAATGAATGGATTTTCCGGGTACAAATCAGTTAGCATAGCAGATAATATAAAGAAAGATACATCACTCATATTCAAGCAAAGTCTTTCACAATTACCTGGGATTAATGTAGAAAATCAACCCATGAGGCAATATCCATATGGACAGTTAGGTTCGTCAGTTTTGGGATATATAAGTAAAATTAGTGCTGCTGATCAGACAAAATATGCAGCAAAGGGTTATGATACAAGTGCTGATTATATTGGAGCCTCTGGAATTGAATCTGCAATGGAAAGTAGCCTAAAGGGAGTTAACGGAGGGAACCAGGTTCAGGTTGACAATCAGGGTAAGGTTAAGAGCAAACTTTCTAGTAAGAAGACTGTTCCTGGGGAAAATGTACAACTTACATTAGATGCAAATTTGCAATATGCTACAGAGAACGCTTTAAATAGTGAAATGAAATTATTACAAAGTAAAGGCAATGTGAATGGTTTAAATGTATCAAATGCCACAAGAGGGGCAGCCGTGGCTATAGATATTCACACCGGTGGAATACTAGCACTTGCAAGTCTACCAGACTTTAATCCTAATGAGTTTTCTTCATCACAAGGATTAACGGATGCTCAAATAGAAAAATATTTTAATCCTGACTATGAGACTATGGCAAAAAATCAGGGAAAACCACAAAGTTTAATTGATTATATGTTCCCAATAGATACAAGTATAAATGGTAATACTACAATCAGGAAGGATAATTTTGATTACTATGCAAAACCATTATATAATTATGCAACTATGTCCCTTATTCCTTCGGGTTCTACATTTAAACCAATGACAGCAATTGCCGGTCTTGAAACTGGAGTTATAAATGCTAATACAAATTACGTTGATAAAGGTCAGTTTGACATAGGAGGAGGTCATATAGATCAATTCTTAACAGATGGTGCACTTGGTAATGTAAATGTAGTAAGTGCCATAGAAAAATCCAGTAACCCATTTTTTATGAATGTGGGAGGATTATTAAGAAAAAAATATGGAGACGACATTTTAGCTAAATATGCATGGGGGTTTGGACTAGGATCAGATCCTAATTCCACTAAAGCTGGTACTGGAATAGAAATAAATGAAAATTTCGGACAGGTATATAATACTGCATCACAGAAAAAGCTGTCATCACTAGAATATCTTCTAAGTATTGAACAAGATTTAACTAATGGAACTAGTGCTACTGGAGTTAAATTTCCTCAGATGGATTTATACGACAGAGATGGAGATAGTAGTATTGTTCGTAATGGAAAAAAACTTTCACAAATAAAAACTGAAATTAAAAAGGATATAAAAAATTCTATAAAAAATGGAACTTTTTCTAAGACAAATTACACTTATCTATTTAAGCAATTAATAGCTACAGATCCAAAGTATAAAGGTAAGAATTTCACCGCAAGTGACGTACAATCAATTATTGCTGATATAAAGTACCAAGCAGTACAAACTGGATATGGTTCTTTAAGCCTTCCATACAATATGTATATTGCGTCTATTGGTCAGGGTATGGATTCTTTTACGCCTATTCAGATGGCAAATTATATAGGCACAATCGCTAATGGTGGCACAAGATATAAACTTCATTTGGTGGATAATATAAAAGATTACTCAGGTAAGGTTGTTTCAAAAACAAAGCTTGAGGTTTTAGGCAAAGCTGATATGAGTACGGCCACTAGAAATCTTGTTATGCAGGGTATGAACAGTGTTACTGGTGCAGGTGGTAAAACAGATGGAACTGCAACTAGTGCACTTGGAAAATTCCCTATTGCTACAGGAGGAAAGACTGGAACTGCACAGTTTAATACAGCAGATGTGCAGAATAAAGTTGGTCGAGGAGATTATGGGTGGTTTGTTGGATATGCACCAGCTGACAATCCTAAAATTGCGATAGCTGTAGTTATATTTGACGGAGGTTATGGTAGTGACGTTGCAAATGTTGCTAGGGGTATGTACGAGGGCTATTTTAAAAATGATCCCCGGATGGCAAATTATAAAAATGATCTTGATATAAAATTAAAACCTATTAATTAATAGGTTTTAATTTTTTAAGCTTTTAAGCCTCATTATATTTTTGTAATACTCTTTTGAATTCGTCGCCTTGCCCTATGGATAAATATTCAGTTTCACCATTTGTTATAGTTGATTTGTAAGCGTACGCTTCATTAGAATCCTTAGGACCAACTATCACATAATCAGTTCCATCCATTTTAATATCGTCGATAAATTCTAAATCAACTTTCTCACCATTTTCATTTATTACAGTAATTAATTCATTAGTTTTCATATACATACCACCTTTCACTTATTATATTGTGCCTAAGTAAAGTTTTTATACTAAGTTTAAAAAATAGCACAATATAAATACACTCCTGCTATAGATAATACGTCAGTACCGTTTTCCACAGTAAGTGTTATACTAGTGGAAATTGTATCACTAAAATTTGTACCAGTAAGTAAACTTAATTAATATTCAGGGGAAAGGTTAGCGTGATGAAATTATGAGTAAAAATGCATTTCTAGCCAAAAGTAATAGGCATTATGAGCAATTAGGGATCACTAAAAAAACCGCGATTTGGGAAGATGGAATGAGAAGCAGTGGTGGTGCAAAAACATATGAATGGTGGTATTTTGATGCTGAATATGCAGATGGCACCAAAGTAGTTGTGATTTTTTTTACTAAGGCTGGATTTGATGTAAGAGGCGCTGAGAATCCAACAGGATCTATCGAAATAACCTTTCCAAATGGAAAAACCGTATTAAAATGTATTTCTGAAGGTAAAGGAAAAAAAATTCGTGCTTCAAAAGACCATTGCGATGTAAAAATCTGTCGAAGTAGCATTAAATACTCTCATGGAAATTATTTGATACATTTTGTAGAAGGGGAAGTGGAATACAACTGTTTAATGAAACCCAAAATACAAATGTGGAGGCCGGGAACAGGGCACTGGTATTATGGAGATAATCAGGAATATTATTTTGCATGGTTTGTAGGATTGCCTTCTGCCACTGTTAGTGCTACCTTAAAAGTACAAGGTGAAACTTTTGAATTAAATGGAAATGGATATCATGATCACAACTGGGGTAATGTACATATGGGTAGGCTCATGAATCATTGGTATTGGTGCCGTGCAAATATCGGTAATTACACAGTCATAGCTTGTGATATTATAGCAGATAAAAAATACGGATATGTAAGACTTCCAGTTTTTATGCTAGCAAAAGATGGCATTATAATAGATGATGATGAAGAAAAAATAGTAGTTAGTAGATTAAATACTGAATATCACCCAGTAACTAATAAATTCATTGATAATAACTTGACTTTTGTTAATCAAGTTGACATGGAAACAAACTATAAAATAGAATTTAAAAGAGAAAATGACATTTTAACTGTAAATATGTTCCAAAACACTGGAATTTCTGAAATTAAAAAATTTGCGGTTAAAATTTTGAGAATAAATCCTACCTATATAAGATGTGTTGGTAAAGTTAAGTTAACAGTTAAAAAACATGGAAAAGAACAGGTTTTTGAAAAAAAAGGATTGTGGGAGCAGATGTTCTTTGGTAGCAATAAAGATGCTATAATTAATCACCATAATAAAAAAGATAGGACTTACGGAGGAAATATGAAAAAAATTATTGGGCTTAGAACATTTAAAACTGCCGTGGGTTCAGCACTTGCAATTATTATCGCAGGATATTTAGGTCTAAAGTATGCATCGGCTGCTGGAATTATAACAATCTTAAGTGTTCACAACACTAAGAAAACATCAATAACTTTAGCAATGCAAAGAATTGAGTCTACTATCTTAGCTTTGTTTGTTTCAGGTGTATTATTTTTAACTTTTGGATATAATCCAGTTATTTTTGGGGTATATTTGATGATTTTCATTCCTTTAACAGTAGTTTTGAAAATCACTGATGGAATTGTGGTTAGTTCGGTTTTGGTTACGCATCTTTTAGTAGAAAAGTCAGTATCACCATTTTTAATAAAAAACGAACTTTTACTTATGACCATAGGTGCTGGAATTGGTATTATTTTAAATATATATATGCCTAAAGTTGAAGGTAAAATCAAGGAAAATCAAAATGATATTGAAGAATATATGAGAAGAATTTTATTTCAGATGGCAGAAAGTTTGAGAAATCAGTCTGTACATATTGAGGAGCAAAATCTTTTTAATAATTTGGATAGCACACTCAAGGAAGGAACTGAAAGGGCATATAGGAATTTGAATAATTATATTATGAATGAAGTAAAATATTATGTGCAATATATGGAAATGAGAACTCTACAATTTGAAATATTAAAATATATGAGAATGCATTTTGTGAAATTTTATATGAATTTTCAGCAAACTGAAATGGTTGCAACATTTACAGACAAAGTGGCATTGAATTTTGGTGAATATAATACAGCAGAGGAACTCTTAAGAGAATTAAAGAGTGTTATGGAGGCATGCAAGATTCAGGAACTTCCAAGGTCAAGAGAAGAGTTTGAAAATAGAGCAATGTTATTTCAATTTCTAAACGATATGGAATATCTTTTAGAGATAAAGAAAAATTTTTCTGAAAATACAGATACATTGAAGGGAGACACAAAAAAATGAAAAATCATTATTTGCTCAAAATATTAAGTATTAAGAAAGCACTTATAATAATTTTCTCACTAATAATTGTGTTATCTGTCTCAATATTAATTACTTCAGAGGTGATATTAAAGCAGCCAGATAACGTTCAGCAGTCAATTGCTGATAAATTTAATAAAATAAAAATTCAGCTTGAATTCAAAGGGATCACTAAAACAGTTAAAGAAATTACTAAAGACTATTCAAAATTGTTCGATGGATTTAGCAATATAATCATCACAGATGACAGTGGCAAAATACTTTATAAAGTAAACGATGGATATGTTTCAGAAAAAAACAAGTTTTCCGTTATTACAAATCCTTGGCAGAAAAATGGAAATGCCACTTGTACTGATGTAGCATTTGTGATTGATAGTAAAAATGCCATTAAATATCCTGTGCAACTGGATATAGCTCGTAATATGAACAAATTAAAAGCTGAAAGTTCCAAAAATGTTTTGTCAAAAGTTCTATTTCCAAAACAGAAAGATAGTGATGATGCTTTGAAGGATAGTGAAATAACTAATAGCGATGGATCAGAATATATTAATTCCACTGATACTAACATAATTATGAATTATGAATATGTTGCCTCAAAAGGATATAATTTGTATTCGTTATATGATTCAGAGCATCAATATAATAATTATTATATCTTTACAAATAATTTAAAAAAAGTCAGACACTGGCTAATGATTGTAACATTGCTTTGTTTAATACCATTTTGGATATTGTTACCTTTATGGGTATTTAAAGATGCACATAAACAACATTTAAACGCATCTAAATGGACAATAATTACATTTTTCATAAATATTTTTGGGCTTGGCATTTATATAATATTTAGAAATAAAAATGCGAAATATCTTGCCAGTGATAATTCGGCTAAAGATGGTTGTGTTTTATGCCCATATTGCGGAGAAAAAATAAATATGGATACAACAGGTAAGCATAAATAGATTTGATTGAGGGAGTAATAATTATGGGGAAGAAATTAATAGTACCAATTTTTATATTAGCTTTATTATTAAGTGGTTGTGCTAAAGTAGCACCAACCGTAATAAACCATAATTCAGCAAGTAGTAAGGCTCCTATTCTTGGAAGTTCTAAATATGTACAAAAAATCCAAAATATTGCTAAAAAATCTGGCAATCGAAGCGCATTGGACTTAATTATGATTGATGTAGATAAAAATGGGAAACAGTTAGATAATATTGGATCAAATAACATTTCAAGATTTCATAAATTAATAAGTTCGCTGATTTATAAAATTGGGTATGTAGATATGAAAACTCATTATTTTAGAAATCAACTAAATAGAGCTCCTAAAACGCTTAAAGAACTAATACATTTAAACAGAACTCTACCAATGAACAGACGGTGGATTCTACTTGGCATTAGGAATTCAGGTTATCACATTCAGGGGGTAGATGGTGAATATAACTTGAAGTTCGTATCTTATGATGACTTTTGTGAAGCGGTTTATAATAAAAAAGGCATGCTACTAGATGAAAACAATGATTCAATAAATATGGGGACGTATAACTATGCTGCTGGAATACCTAACATAAAAGCTCATTTTAAATTTGATATGTATCCATATTTTATATGGGGAAATACTTTGAATTCGCCTCAAAAAGGAAGGTATGACATAGATAATGCTGTAAATTTAGCATATGGTAATTATAAAAAACATGCAGCAAGTGTTTACTTATACCGCAAAAATTTATTTGGAATGCAGCAAGGTAGAGTAAAATAATTATTCTAAGAAACATAATTTATTTTTTGAAGATTACTTATAGTATAAAAAATGCACCAATCCTAAAAAGGTATAAAAACTTATTGTTTTTGTAATAATGATAGTGTTATTACTGTTTTATACGAGGAGAGATGTTATGAAAATCACAAATATTTGGAAGACTAAATCATTAAAACAGGTGCTGCGTTCCGCGGAGAAATCAGATCTTAAAAAAAATCTTACTGCAATTGACCTTGCAGCACTTGGAATAGGTGCTGTAGTTGGGACAGGAATTTTTGTATCCACAGGTGTTGGTGCACATATGGCAGGACCAGCAGTAGTTTTATCATTTATTGTAGCTGCAATAACAAGTGGATTTTGTGCCCTTACGTATGCTGAACTTGCTACAATGTTTCCAGTTGCAGGTAGTACATACACATATTCCTACATTGCCTTTGGAGAAGTAGTTGCATGGATTATAGGATGGGACTTAATGCTAGAGTATTTGGTTTCTTCAGCTGCAGTTGCTTCTGGATGGTCGGGAACATTTGTAGGGCTATTAAGATCTGCAGGAATTATTTTACCTACAGCAATAACCAGTGGGATAATGGAAGGTGGCATTATTGACTTGCCTTCGGTTGTTATAGTGGCAGTTGTGACTTGGATACTGTTTGTAGGCATAAAAGAAAGCGCAAAACTTAACAATATAATAGTTTTAGTAAAAATAGGTGTAATTATTTTATTTATTGTGCTTGGCTTATTTCATATTAGTGTAGCTAACTATAAGCCATTTGCTCCTTTTGGATGGAAGGGTGTTATGGCAGGTGCTTCAATTATGTTTTTTGCGTATATTGGTTTTGACGCAGTTTCTACTGCAGCAGAGGAAACCGTAAATCCAAAGAGGGATGTACCTCGAGGACTTGCAATTTGTCTAGGCGTGGTAATTGTACTTTATGTTACGGTAGCAATTGTAATAACGGGCATGGTACCATTTAAAGAAATAAGTCAGAACAATGCTATTCCAGGTGCATTGACAAGGTTTGGCATTAACTGGGGAGCAGCATTGGTTGGAACTGGTGCAGTTATAGGTATGATTTCAACGCTACTTGTAATGCTCTATGGCCAGATAAGGGTATTCATGGTTATGTCTCGAGATGGGTTATTACCTAAGGTGTTCTCAAAAGTACATCCAGTTCATAAAACACCTACTCTCTGTACAGTAATTACAGGCGTTTTAGCAGCTGTAATATCAGGTTTCTTACCATTGCAGGAAATAATAAAGTTGTGTAATATAGGTACATTATTTGCATTTGTTCTTGTTTCCATAGGTGTTATAGTACTTAGAAAAACCATGCCAAATGCTGAAAGAAAGTTTAGATGTCCCTGGGTACCATTTCTACCTATACTAACAGTAATTGCTTGTGTTTATTTAATGGTAGCGTTACCTGTAGAAACATGGGTTAGATTTGTAATTTGGTTATTACTTGGGCTAATAATTTATTTCCTGTATGGTAGGCACCATAGTATACTTCAAAAGAGTAGACCAAGACAGCATAATAATACAGAACTTTGAAATTGCAATGGGCTACTATAAGGTAGCCTATTTTAATACAACGCAACAATGTAAGCATAAATAAATATATTTTAAATTACATATTTATACAAATATAATCACAAATCATACTTTTTGTCGTTGATTATGATATAATTCAAGGTATATATATTTTACGAAAAAAAGATAAAAAAATACTATTTTGAAAGAGGTGGGGTATTATGGATGATAACAAATTGAATGAATTTGAAGAAAAAATGTCTAAAAAATTGAGTGGACCTATAGGTTTAGGACAGTATAATAAATATGACGTTAAGCGAGGGCTAAGAGATACTGATGGTAGGGGAGTACTTGTAGGCTTAACTGAAATCGGTGAAGTAAATTCTTTTGTATCTAAGGAAAACAAGATGGTTCCTGTGCCAGGTTCATTAAGATATAGAGGTATAAATATTAACAATATAGTAGATGGTTTTCTCAAAGATGGTAGATTTGGATTTGAAGAAACTTGTTACTTATTGCTTTTTAGTGAACTTCCAAATAAAGAAGAACTTAAAACTTTTAAAACTTTGCTAGCTAAATATAGAAAGCTTCCTGATGGATTCGTAAGAGATATGATATTAAAAATGCCAAGTAAAAATATAATGAATTCACTAGCAAGGAGTGTACTAGCACTTTATAGCCTAGATGATAAAGCTGAAGACACATCTGTAAGCAATGTTTTAGAGCAATGTCTTCGATTAATTGCCTGTTTTCCGCTTATTGGGGTTTATGGTTACCAAGCTCTGTCACATTATCATAACAATCAGAGTTTGATTATCCATGATCCAAATCCAGAGTTAAGTACTGCTGAGAATATTTTGCATATGCTTAGAGATGATAGTAAATATACAAAGCTTGAAGCCATACTACTAGACCTTTCACTAGTACTGCATGCGGAACATGGTGGTGGTAATAACTCAACATTTGTTACACACGTAGTAACCTCATCTGGTTCAGATACTTATTCAGTGGTAGCCGCAGCACTAGGTTCTTTAAAAGGTCCAAGACATGGTGGTGCAAACATTAAAGTTGTTAAAATGTTTGAAGATATGAAAGAAAGAGTTAGTGATTGGACAGATGAAGTAGAAATTGAAAAATATTTATCAAAAATACTTAACAAAGAGGCCTTTGATAAATCTGGGTTAATCTACGGGATAGGTCACGCTGTTTATTCTATATCAGATCCAAGAGCAGTTATTTTCAAAGGATATGTAGAAAGACTTGCTAAGGACAAAGGTCTTGAGGATGAATACAATCTATATGCAAAAGTAGAAGAACTAGCACCTAAAGTAATTGCTAGTGTAAGAAAAATTTACAAAGGTGTAAGTGCTAACGTTGATTTTTACTCTGGTTTTGTTTATAGAATGCTTGATATACCTGAGGAGATGTTCACTCCTATTTTTGCTATATCAAGAATAGCTGGTTGGAGTGCTCATAGGCTTGAAGAAATAATAAACAATGGAAAAATTATCAGACCTGCATATAAATGTGTTGCAGAAAGAAACGAATACGTTTCATTAAGTGATAGATAATTATTTAATTAGGTGTATACGTTAAATAAGAATTGACAGCTAAGTAGTTGATTTTTATTTAACAATGAGACCTAAAAGAATTGCAAGAGAACTTGCTTGAGTTACGTTAACTATGGCACCATTGATATCAGCAATGTTTACTCCTATACCTTCAATATCAGAGCTAGTAAAATCTATTCCGTTAAGACTTGTGAAGTTCATTTGGGAAAGAAGCAGATTACATTCTTTAAACTCAATCTTTGATAATTTTGAATTTTGAAAATCTGATGAGCGTAATTGGCATTGTAAAAATGCAACTTTTTTACAGTTTGAGTTACTAAAAAAAGCATATTGACCATTGCAATTTTCAAAAGTAACATCTCGTAATGTTGATTCACTTAAATTTATGCCAATAATTTTGCAATTTGTAAAAGCCACTCTATATAATGAGGCTTCAGTAAAATCTGCATTTGATAAATCACAATTTTCAAATGTCACATCTTCAAGTTCTATATGGTTGAAAATTATTTTACTGAAAATAACATTTTTGAATATTATTTGTTTAAAAGTCATTCTATCAGCTTCATAATTTTCTAAAGTGCAACCATTAATTGTGCCAAAAGAAATTATGCTTTCATCAACCATATCTTTGCTAGATAATTCTATGACATCTAAATCGTTAATAAATTTAGGGCTTAAAACTTTTGTTTTTACTTTATTCTCATTCATATGTATCTCCTTCAGTTTAATTTATAAATCCAACTAATTATATCATAATTATATCTAAGATGGATGAGTCTGTAGGATACAAATAATTGGATGGAGAGCAATATTGAAATTTATTGGCTGTTATGTTATAATATATACATGAGGCTAACCTTTATTAAGTGCTTTTGTGCAAATTAATGAAAGGAAGTCTCTTTTTTTATGCTTTTTTTGTCACTTTGTTTATATGAAAAGATAGATGTTTATATAAATTAGTTTCTTAATCATCGAACCATTTTTACAAAGGAGGAAGATTATGAATATTAAGGATATTTGGAAAACAAAATCCCTAAAACAGGTACTTCGTTCAGCTGAAAAGTCTGATCTTAAAAAGAATCTTACATCAACTGACCTTGCAGCACTTGGAATAGGTGCAGTACTTGGTACAGGAATTTTCGTTTCAACAGGCGTTGGTGCACATATGGCAGGACCAGCAGTAGTATTATCATTTATAGTAGCAGCAATAACAAGTGGACTTTGTGCCCTTACGTATGCTGAACTTGCTACAATGTTTCCAGTTGCAGGAAGTACATATACATATTCCTACATAGCTTTTGGTGAAGTAATAGCCTGGATTATAGGATGGGACTTAATGCTTGAATATTTAGTTTCGTCGGCGGCGGTGGCGTCGGGTTGGTCAGGAACTTTTGTTGGGTTATTAAAGTCTGCTGGACTTAATTTGCCTACAGCAATAACCCATGGTCCTATGGAAGGCGGGTTTGTTGATTTACCTTCTGTTCTTATAGTTGGGCTTGTAACTTGTATATTATATGTAGGAATACAAGAAAGCGTAAAACTTAATAATGCTATAGTTCTTATAAAGATTGCTGCAATTGTCTTATTTATAGTGCTTGGTGTATTTCATATTAGTGTAGCTAACTATAAACCATTTGCTCCTTTTGGATGGAAGGGTGTTATGGCGGGTGCTTCAATTATGTTTTTTGCTTATATTGGTTTTGATGCAGTTTCAACGGCTGCAGAAGAGACTATAAATCCAAAGAGAGATGTGCCTAGAGGACTTGCAATTTGTCTAGGAGTTGTAATTGTACTTTATGTTACAGTGGCAATAGTTGTAACTGGTATGGTTCCATTTAAAGAAATAAGTGCAAATAATGCTATTCCAGATGCATTGACAAAGTTTGGTATTAACTGGGGAGCGGCTTTAGTTGGAACCGGTGCAGTTATAGGTATGATTTCTACATTGCTTGTATTTCTTTATGGACAGATAAGAGTATTTATGGTTATGTCAAGAGATGGTCTACTTCCAAAGGTGTTCTCAAAAGTTCACCCAATTCACAAAACACCAACTCTTTGTACAATAATCACAGGTGTTGTAGCGGCAATAATGGCTGGAGTATTACCTCTTCAAGAGATAATAAAACTATGTAATATAGGTACATTATTTGCATTTGCTCTTGTTTCTATAGGAGTTATAGTACTTAGAAAAACTATGCCTAATGCCGAAAGAAAGTTTAGGTGTCCCTGGGTACCATTTTTACCTATCATGACTATATTGGCTTGTGTTTACTTAATGTCAGCTTTGCCTGTAGAAACATGGATTAGATTTGTAATTTGGTTATTACTTGGACTAATAATTTATTTTGCATATGGTAGGAAGCATAGTGAACTTCAAAAGTCTAACGCGCCAATCTATAGCAAGATGATACTTTGGGTTAATGAGCATGGTAAAAAGCTAAAAAAGCGTATGCAAAAGAAATAAGAAACATAAAATTTCAATATATTAATAGACTACCGTAAGGTAGTCTATTTTGGTATAATAAAAGGGCATGTGTAAATAAGGCAATATCTAATATATTTTTGGAAATATAAATAATATTTAAATATATCGGTATATTATATATAAGGGAGTGAGGCAACTTGAATGATATTTTAATGGATTCGGAGTTAAAAAAATTATTGATATATAATAGTGCTGAAGACCTTTTACAGTACTTAGAAGATATACATCCAGCGGATATCCTTGAAGTTTTAAGAGATAGTGACGTTGATAAGTTCAAGGTAATGGAGAAATTGCCAATAGAGCTTATAGCTAATATTTTTGAGGAAATGGAAGAGGAAGAAAAAGAGGATTTCCTAAACCTTTTCTCAGAACTGGAACAATATAAAATTGTTAATGAAATGACCTCAGATGAAATAGCGGATTTATTAGCTAACCTAGAACCTGAAAGAATAATTAAATTTTTAGGTCATTTAGGCAAAGAAGAAGCTGAAGATGTTAAAGAACTTTTAAATTATGAAGACGATACTGCTGGTGGACTTATGGCTTCGGAATTTTTAGCTATTAAGGAGACTATGACGGTAAAAGAAACCTTGAAATATCTTCAAACCGCAGGGATTGATGCAGAAACTGCTTATTATCTTTATGTATTAGATGAAAAAGATGTATTAAAGGGGATAATATCACTTAGAGAGCTAGTTATAGCAACATTTCCAACCAAAATAGGAGAAATAATGCATGAGAAGGTTAAAAGTGTTCCAGTAGAAATGGACCAGGAAGAGGTTGCAACTTTATTTGAAAAATATGGTTTTCAAGCAATGCCTGTTACTGACGAAAAAGGTGAAATGCTTGGTGTAATTACTATAGATGACATAATCGAGGTAGTAAGAGAAGAAGCGACAGAAGATATATTACGTCTTGGTGGAGTTAATGAGGGAGAGGTAATTGATGGGCCAGCATTAGCTTCAGTAAAGAGCAGATTACCTTGGCTTTATGTAAATCTAATTACAGCAATACTTGCAGGAGCTACAGTAGGTGTATTTAGTAGCACTATTGATAAAGTTGTTATATTGGCAGCATTTAATCCTATTATTGCTGGAATGGGAGGTAATGCGGGAACTCAAAGCCTGACACTAATTGTTAGAGGTATAGCGTTAGGGGAATTTACAAAAGAAAATGCAAAAAAAGTTTTTAGAAAAGAAATATTAGTGGGGTTAATTAATGGCATAGGTATTGGAGTGGTAATCGCAATAATTGGAATGGTATGGTCTCATAAGCCTGTATTTGGCATAGTTGTTGGAGTTTCAATGATTGGTAATATGTGTGTAGCAACTATTGTAGGATATCTAGTACCTGTAATATTAAAAAAACTAAAGGTAGATCCTGCATTAGCCTCGGCTGTGTTTGTAACAACATTTACTGATGTGTGTGGTTTCTTTTTCTTTCTTGGATTAGCTACTTTGCTACTAAAATACCTAGTCTGATAGAAGCCAGAGAAGCAGTTTCCAGGTGCCAGATACAAGAGAAGCAGAGAATAGTTAAGAGAGAAAAGAGAAGAGTTAAAAGATTAATAATTATTATAATAGAGCAAAAGATGAGATGGGAGTTGTTGCACTAGAAGTTGACATAAAACTATATGCATGGTATTATTCTATAATATACAACTTCAATAGGAATACTAGGAGGAGAATTATAATGAAAAAAATTTCTTTGATAATTACCGCATTATTAACTGTAGCTGTTGTTAGTACAGGATGTGGAGCAACTAATAATAAACAACAGTCGGATAGTCTATCAAAAATAAAAAGTGCTGGTGTAATAAAAATTGGTACAGAAGGAACATACGCACCATTTACTTTTCACGATAGTAATGGAAATTTAACAGGATTTGATGTTGATATAGCTAAAGAAGTTGCTAAACGTCTTGGCGTTAAAACTCAATTTGTTGAAACAAAGTGGGATGGAATGTTTGCAGGACTAAGTGCTAATAGATTCGACATTGTTGCAAATGAAGTTGGGGTAAATGCTGATAGACAAAAAAAATATGATTTTTCGAATCCATATATTGTTTCAAAAGCCGTAATAGTTGTTAGAAGCGATGACAATAGTATAAAAAGTTTTAAAGATCTAAAAGGGAAAAAAGCTGCTCAAACATTAACAAGTAACTATGGAAAAATAGCTACTAGCTATGGGGCAGAGATTGTTCAAGTTGATGGATTCAACTCATCAATTGATTTATTAACTTCAAAGCGAGTAGAGGCATCAGTTAATGATAGTTTGTCTTATTTGGATTTGAAGAAACAAAAGCCTAATTCACCTGTGAAAGTAGCCGCAACCTATACAAATGCAGATAAAAGTGCGCTATTGTTAAAAAAAGGGAACAAAGAATTAGTAGCTGCTGTTAACAAAGCTCTAGCTGGTATGAAATCAGATGGGACTTATTTGAAAATATCAAATAAATGGTTTGGTACTGATGTATCAAAATAATAGGGTGATGTAATGATACTAGATGATGCAACATTAAGAATAATTCATATACTTACAAGTTCGTTTTTTCCTTTACTAAAAGCTGGACTAGAATTTACAGTTCCACTTGCAGTGATATCATTTATACTTGGATTAATACTTGCGTTGTTAACAGCATTAGCACGTATTTCAAATATAAAACCATTGGTATTAATAGCTAAATTTTATGTTTTTATAATTAGGGGAACGCCATTAATGGTTCAGTTATTTATCATTTTCTTTGGCCTACCAGCAGCAGGAATTACAATTGGAGCATTACCCTCGGCTATAATTGGATTCACATTGAGTGTAGGAGCATATAATTCTGAGATCATAAGAGCGTCAATTTTGTCTACAAATAAAGGGCAATGGGAGGCAGCATATTCTATTGGTATGACAGATAATCAGGCATTACGCCGCATTATTTTGCCACAAGCCGCAAGGGTTGCCATACCTGCACTTGCAAATTCATTTATTAGTCTTGTTAAGGATACGTCACTAGCAGCATCAATAACTGTGACTGAAATGTTTCAGGTTGCACAAACAATTACAGCAACAACATACGAACCGCTATGTTTATATAGCGAAGCGGCATTTATCTATCTAATATTTTGTGCAGTATTGTCTTTATTTCAGCAAAAGCTAGAAAAAAGACTTGAAAGGTCTGTGGCAATGTAATGGAGGGTGAATTTATGATTGATATAAAAAATTTGCATAAAAAATTTGCAAATGATGAAATTTTAAAAGGAATAGATTTACAAGTAGAGAAGGGTAAAACAACAGTTATTATTGGACCATCTGGTTCAGGAAAAACCACACTGCTACGTTGCATAAATCTGCTAGAAACTCCTAATGAGGGTACAATTAGTGTAGGAAGTAGTAAGATAAACTTTGATAAAAATAATAAACCAAATAAGAAAGAAGTAATAATGTTAAGAAAAAAAACTGGAATGGTATTTCAAGGATTTTATTTATTCCCACATATGACAGTTATTCAAAATGTTATTGAAGGATTAGTTACTGTGTTAAAACGTCCAAAGAATGAATCTCGTGAAAAGGGACTTAAACTTCTAGAGAAGGTTGGACTTATAGATAAGAGCGATGATTATCCATATCAGCTATCTGGTGGACAACAGCAAAGAGTTGCTATAGCGCGCGCAATGGCTATGGAACCTGATGTGTTACTATTTGATGAGCCAACTTCAGCACTTGATCCTGAAATTGAAGGAGAAGTTTTAAAGGTAATGAAAAATCTTTCCAAGGAAGGCATGACAATGGTCATTGTTACCCATAAAATGAGTTTTGCAAGAAATACTGCTCATAAAGTAATATTTTTGGAGCGTGGACTTATTGTGGAAGAGGGTACCCCAAAGCAAATATTTGAGGAAACAGAAAATCAAAGAATAAAACAGTTTCTAAGTTTGTTTAACGATTAATATTATTTGGTGGTATTTCAGTAAATAAAACGACTTAAAGTAATTATACTTTAAGTCGTTTTATTTATTTTGGGTATAGGAGGATGACTGAAAGTGTAATATTCATTAATGTAAATTTAATTCTAAATTTAATACTAATATATAAAAAAAATTAGTAATAATAAAATAGAGTATATTTATTAAAATCGAGGAGATTTTATGATGAAAAACAATTTTTATAAATTTACAAATAAAAAGTTCTATAAATTCAATATTTTATTAATAATAATTGGTATAGTATTAATAGTAGGGGTGGTTGCATTTTTTCCACATTTATTTCGAAACACTTATGTAGTAACTATTTCGAATAAACAAATAAAAACGTATAATAATAGTGATATTTATTTAATTTATGCACAAACCGATGATGGTAAAATAATCACATTTAATGATACTGATAGTGCGATAGAATTAAAATTAAATTCTGAAAATTTATACTGGGAACTTAGGATTAATAAAAAATACGAAATAAAGACATATGGGCTCAATATTCCATTAATATCATCATATGAAAATATTATATGGGCTAAAGGTGTAAATTAAAAGTATACAAAAAATGTTTTTTTACTTATAATATAGATAAATGAGATATCTGAATCAAAATAGACTATCATGTTTAGTCATTTTTGAAGATACCTCCGAGTAGAATATTAAGTAAAATGGGAGTATCTATGGAAGACATAATAATTTTTAATTTATCACTGTATAATGTTCTACTTTATTTTATTATTTATGCATTTATAGGTTGGTGCATTGAAGTTGCATATGCAGCAATTATGACAGGAAAGTTTGTGAACAGGGGATTTTTGAATGGACCAGTTTGTCCTATATATGGATTTGGAGTTGTTATATTAATAGAAGCTACTACAACGATTAAAAACAATTTAGCTTTGACGTTTATTGTTTCTATTATTGTTACTTCATGTATTGAATTTGCCACTGGTTTTATACTTGAGAAATTATTCAACCACAGGTGGTGGGACTATTCTCATAGGGTATTTAATTTAAAAGGATATATTTGTCTTAGATTTTCATTGATTTGGGGAATAGCAAGTGTTTTCGTTGTAAAAGTTATTCATACTTTAGTTAGTAATGTTACAAAATTAATTCCAGAATTATTAGGAAATATAATTTTGGGTTCAATAATTATTTTATTAATTATAGATATTATTTCTGCAGTGGAAACAGTATTGGAATTCAATGTAAGGTTAAAGAAAATTGATGAAATTTCGGCTAAAATCAAAGATAGCTCAGATGTTTTGGCTAAAGAAATATCAAAAAATACAATTGAATTCAAGAGGAAATATGATGAAAATTCAATTGAATTCAAAAGAAAACATGAGGATGAGTTAACTTCTATCAAAAGAAAGTATGAGAATGAAATATATGAACTTAAACAAAATTACAATAACTTGGTGGCAAGAAAAAATATACTGCACAGAAGACTTATCAAAGCATTCCCTAATATAAGGTCTAATAAGTATTTTGAAGCTTTGGAACAATTAAAAAAGAATGCTATTGGAAGGTAACATAATGCTAAAATTTAGTGGAAGATATATCACTTATATATTTATATAAGTGATATATCCATTTTATTTAGTAAATCAGATATGTCATTGCTAGGACAAACCTCGGTTATAATGGCATTTATGTTTTGTAGAGTTGAAAATTTATAACTGCCATCAAAATAAAATTTGCTACTGTCCATAACTAGATATATTGTTTTGCTATTTTTAATTATAGCTTTTTTAGTATTACCATCTTCTACGTCAAAGGTGGTGATACTTTTATCCATAAGATTAACGCCACAACTACCTATAAATGAACGTGTGATTTTATAGTTTGCAATACTTTCTATGGTCATGGATCCTGTATATCCGTTTAAATCCTTGCAGAGTACACCACCAGGAGAGATAACTTTAACACAATTTGCACCTTCATTTAAAACTACCATAATATCTAACATATTTGTAATTACAGTTATCTTTTTGTCGCTTTTGGCTATAAGACGGGCAAGCAGAATATTGGTAGTGGATATGTCTAAAAATATTGTTTCACCATCCTCAATTAGATCAAAAGATTTATTTGCAATAATGGATTTGAGTTTTAAATTAGAATCTTTTCTCAAATTTATTTTTTCTTCATGGGCAGATTTTCTCATAGGGACAGCACCACCATAGGTCCTTTCAAGAAGATTTTTGCCTTCTAAAAGTTTAAGATCTTTTCTTATGCAATCTTCCGTTACGTTAAATTTAAAACTTAAATCTTTAACAACTACTTTACCCATATTTTTTAAAATCAACAGTATTTCATCGTGCCTTTCTTGTGCAAACATATTTTATCTTTAGTGAGAAGTTAATATGCAAAGACTCACTAAAGTTCACCTCCTATTTTTATTTTGAGTTTCTATATCAAGTTAGAAAACTAGTTTAATATAATTTCAATTATATACTATACAAAACAATAAAATATAATATTTTATAAACATGTTGCAAATTATAATAAAATGCAGTAAAATATAAATATAAAACAATACAAAACAATACAAAACAATAATAATGAGGTGTGTAAATTGGATGGACGAATTAACACATTAAAGGAGCAACTTTTTAAAGATAAAAGAGAGATTTCCATAGAAAGAGCAATTTTGTATACAGAAAGTTATAAGAAGTCTGAAGGGGAAAAATGCATTATAAGAAGAGCAAAGGCTACAGCATGTATTTTAGATAATGTTAAAATTTCAATTCGCTTGGGAGAACTTATTTTAGGTAATAGGACTGTTAAACCTCGAAGTGGTATTGTTTCACCAGAAATGGACCCTTATTGGATTTATGATGAACTGGATACTATTCATATAAGACCTCAGGACAAGTTTTACATTAGTCAGTTGAATAAAGAAGTTTATAAGAAACAATTATTCCCATATTGGAAGAATAAATCTATGAAAGATTTTATAAATTCTAAAATAAGTAAAGAAGTAAAGGAAGCTGAGAGAGAAGCTATATTTAAACTTAATCAAACAGATAAGGGACAGGGACATATTATAATGGATTTTCCATATGTGCTCCAAAATGGACTTCAATATATTGTGGATAAAGTTAGTGCGAAATTGGATGAATATACGGATAATAACTTTTATAGAGCATCCATAATATGTCTTAAAGCTTCCCAAAGGCATATTTTAAGATATGAAGAAGTTGCACTTAAATCTGCTAAAGAAGAAAAAAATAAGGACAGAAGAAAAGAGTTACTTGAAATGGCGAGAATATCTAGAAAACTTGCCACTGATAAGCCAGGAAGCTTTCATGAAGCCTGTCAATTGCTTTGGTATATATGTGTTATAAATCAGTATGAATCTAATGCAAGTTCTCTTTCATTAGGTAGATTTGACCAATATATGAATGAATTTTATAAAGATGATTTGGAAAAAGGTGTTTCAAAAGAATTTTTGAGAGAAGTTTTAGAGTGCTTTTGGATAAAAACTAATGACGTAGTTCTTGTTAGAAGTGCCTCTAGTGCAAAATATTTTGCGGGATTTCCTACAGGATATACAGTATCATTAGGCGGTCTTACTGAAAATGGACGTTCAGCAGTTAATGAACTTTCATATTTATGCTTAGATAGTTATCATGACATTAAATTACCACAACCAAATTTAGCAGTTAGATTAAATGAATTTATTCCAAGATCATTTTTAAATTTGACGGTTAAAACTATAAGACTTGGTACGGGAATACCACAAATATTTAATGATGAGGTTATTATACCTGGTTTCTTAAACAGAGGAGTAACTTTAGAAGACGCTAGAGATTATGCAATAGTAGGTTGTGTTGAACTGTCTTTGCCAGGTAAAACATATGGACTTCATGATATAGCACTGTTTAATTTTCTTAAAATAATGGAGATAACATTGAAGGAGAATAAAAACAATGTTGATGTAAGTTATGACGTATTAGTCCAGTCAATAAAGGACAAAATGAAAAAATATGTAGGGCTAGTGGCAGAAGGCTCAAATGTGGTAGATGTTGGACATAAAGAGTTTGCACCAGTACCATTATTATCTTCTTTTATAGATAATTGCACCGAAAAAGGGAAGGATATCACGGATGGTGGTGCGAAATATAATTTTTCAGGAGTGCAGGGAATAGGTGAGGTGAATTTAAGTGATTCTCTTTATGCCATTAAAAAGCTGGTATTTGAGGAAAAAAGACTAAGCTTCAAAGAGCTTATAGAGGCACTAGATGCTAATTTTATTGGTGAAGAAAATTCAGAGCTAAGGGCAAGATTAATAAATAAATACGACAAATACGGCAATGATAATGATGAGGTGGATTTTATAGCTTCTGACCTACTACGGTATTATGCGAAAACTATAGAAACCTATGAAAATCCAAGATGCGGAAAATTTATTCCTGGAGCATATACAGTATCAGCTCATATTCCACTAGGAGCTGCAGTTGGGGCAACACCTGATGGTAGAAAGGCATATAGCCAACTGGCGGATGGAGGACTTTCTCCCATGGTGGGGAGAGATAGATTAGGGCCAACTGCGGTTTTAAAAAGTGTGAGTAAATTTGATAATTATCTAACTACAAATGGAAGCCTTTTAAACGTGAAATTTAGTCCTAAGACATTGGAAGGTTCTAAAGGCATAAAGAAGTTTGGGGATTTTTTAATGGCTTTCATGAAGCTAAAAATACAACACATTCAATTTAATGTAATTTCAAGAGATGTACTTTTAGCTGCTCAAAAAAATCCTGAGAATCACAAGGGCCTTGTGGTTAGAGTTGCTGGATATAGCGCCTTTTTTATAGAGTTAAGTAAAGAAATTCAGAATGATATAATAGCAAGAACTGAACACGAATTGTAGGGCGTGATAAATATGAAGGGATTGATATTTAATATACAAAGGTACTCTATACATGATGGAGGGGGAATTAGGACAATAGTTTTTTTCAAAGGGTGTCCTCTTTTCTGCCCTTGGTGTTGTAATCCAGAGTCTCAGAAAAACCAAGTAGAACAGTACAAAATCAAAGCTAACTGCATCCATTGTAAGGTATGCTGTAATAATGCTAAAGAGTGTCCAACAGATTCAATTGTTTCAGTTGGCAAATACATGACGGTTGATGAAGTACTTCAGAAAATAGAAAAGGATATGATTTTTTATAATACCTCAGGTGGGGGAGTAACACTTTCAGGAGGAGAAGTACTTTCACAACCTAAATTTGCACTAGAACTATTAAAAAAATTAAAAGAACTTTCTATTAATACAGCTATGGAGACTTCGGGTTTTGGTGATAGTAAAAATATACTAGAATTATCAAAGTATTTAGATCTTACACTTTTTGACCTTAAAATAATGGATGAAAAAAGAAGTAAGGATGTTTTAGGAGCAGATATAAGATTAATAAAAACAAATTTAAGATTGCTTATTGCAAATAATAAAAAAGTGATTCCAAGGATTCCGTTGATACCAGGGTATACTATGGATGATAAAAATATTAATGAAATAATTGGATTTGTTAAAGAATTAGGAATAAAGGAGGTTCATATATTGCCTTTCCATCAATATGGTAGTAATAAGTATGAATATTTAAATAAAATATATGGATTAAAAAACATTAAGCTTTCCACGGAGGTTCAAGTAAACAATATAAAGGACAAAATGAAATCACAAGGATTAAATGTAGTTATTGGTGGCATATAAAAATATAAGTAGGTTATCGAAGACTAGACTAGCATCTTGCACCATGTTTTTAAAGATGCATTATTAAAAAAATACTAATTAGGAGATGTTTTAAAATGTTATATATTTTAGATACTGCAAACTTAGATCAAATAAAAAGGGCTTTTGACTTATATCCAATGAGTGGAGTGACTACAAATCCAACACTAATATCAAAGGAAAAAGGGAATTTTACGAAAATTTTAAAGGGAATAAGAGAAATTATAGGACAGGATAAAATGTTACATGTACAAGCGGTTAGTATAGAAGCAGAAAAAATAGTAGAGGAAGCTGAATATTTAAACCGAGCTATAGGTGGAAATCTTTATATTAAAGTACCTGTAATTCCTGAAGGGATAAAAGCTATAAAAATATTAAAAGAAAAGGGAATAAAAACCACAGCTACAGCTATTTTCACACCACAACAGGCATTAATAGCGTCACGCGCTGGTGCTGAGTTTGTTGCACCATATGTTAACAGATTAGATAATATATCAGCTAATGGTGCGAGAGTAGTATCAGAGATAGTTCAATTGTTTAAATTACATGGATTGGATTCAAAAGTATTAGCAGCTTCATTTAAAAATGTTCAACAGGTACATGAAGTTGCATTAACTGGAGCTCAAGCAGTAACGGTGAATGCTGAAATAATGGATGATTTAATCAGTCATCCACTAACAGACTCTAGTGTTGATAAGTTTATAAGTGATTGGGAAAGCGTATATGGAGCGGGGAAAACTACACTTAATATGTAATGATAAACTATCTGCTAAAATAAGTGACGTAGAAACGAGTGACAAGTGACAAGTTATAAGTTAAGGAGATTTTGCCTTGGGGCAAAATATATAATTAAAAGAATTTTCATAGAATAGAATGCTAAAATAGGTATGTGGATGTAAGTGGATTTGTTTTAACAAATCCACTTACATCCTTATTTATCGATTTTTTTGGCGTCAGCAAAAAAATCTTCATTAACTTGTGACTTGAAACTTGTCACTGTTTTTGTGCTGGGTTTTATTTTCGTGTATCATATTAATAGGATGAAGTGTATACGATTACTGTAAGAAATTTTGTTCATATGCACAAAAAAACAGTAAAAATTCAAATCAAATCGCCATTGTATATTGAATTAAATAGGTATAAAATTATATATATGTGTTTGCTTTGGTGCAAATGAACAAATGAGAATGTATCAAGAGAGGGGGCGTAAAATGAAAATTATAAGGCAATTAGCAATTATTCTTGGATTCTGTTTTGTAGGAAGTCTCTTAAGTAGCGTTCTAGGACTAAAAATACCAGGTAATGTAGTTGGTATGATATTACTTGTGATTTTTTTATGTTCTGGGATTTTAAAAGTAGAAGCTGTAGAATGTGTAAGCAATTTTCTATTAGAGCATTTACCTTTTTTCTTTGTTCCAGCAGGTGTTGGACTTATTGCAAGCATTGGGAGCATAAAAAATTGTTGGCCATATTTAATTATTATAATTTTAATATCTACAGTTGTGACTATGGTGATTACCGGCATAACAGTACAATTGCTTAAAAGGAGCTGAATATTTTGCATGATTTAATTTCTTCACCATCATTTTTTATAATGATTTCATTGATAGCATTCGAAATTGCATGTTACATTAATAAAAAAATAAAAATAGCTATTTTAAATCCGCTTTTAGTAAGCATAATTTTTCTTATTGCATTTTTAAAGCTTTTTAAAATAAGCGTGAATGAATATAATACTGGAGGACAGTTTATAACATTTTTGCTAGCACCGGCCACAGTAGTTCTGGCGGTACCATTATATAAGAAAATAAAACTTTTTAAGGCAAATGCAATTCCGATATTTCTAGGTATTTCACTAGGAACTGTAGGTGGAATAAGTAGCGCAATGCTTTTGTGTAAACTGTTAGGAATTTCAAAACGAATTAGTTTATCAATGATTCCTAAATCTATAACTACACCAATTGGCATGGATGTTTCAAAACAGATTGGTGGCATACCTCCAATTACGGTGGCTGCTATTATAATAACTGGGATATTAGGTGCCGTAATAGGACCAACTATTTTCAAAATTTTTCATATAAAAGATAGGGTGGCAAAAGGAATAGCCCTAGGATGTTCATCTCATGCTGTTGGTACTTCAAAGGCAATTGAAATGGGAGAGGTTGAAGGCGCAATGAGTAGTCTTGCAATAGGTCTTACAGGATTAATAACAGTGATTTTGGCTCCAATACTGGTGAAGATATTTAATTTTTAATATAAACAGATTTCTTAATATCTTTGACGCTTAGAGATAGTCGTGCAGCTACGTAGTCATGTATAAATTATAAGGTTATATGCCGAGTAATGTGGTGGGAGGTTATATGATAAAATTGTCGGGACAACTGGCACAAAAAATCGTATATAAAATGATGAAAGTTATTCCATATAATGTTATTATTACAGATGAGCAAGGTGTAATAATTGGCAGTGGTGACAAAAACAGAATTAATCAAGTTCATTCAGGTGCAAAAAGTGTACTGAAATTTAAGAAAATAGTTGAAGTATGTGATAATTCCTCAGCTGGAGTAAAAAGAGGGGTTAATTCACCAATTTTTTTTGAGGGAAAACTCATTGGTGTTATTGGAATTTCTGGAGATCCAAGTATTGTAAAACCATTTAGTGAACTTGCAAGTGTAACAGTGGAGTTATTAATAAATCAAGAATATGTGTTAAACGAAAAAAATAGAAAGGAACAACAAATAGAAAAATTTCTATATGATCTCACCTATGTAGCGGAAGATTATTCGGAAAATTTTATTGAAAGAGGACTTTCTTTAGGGATAGATTTATCTATTCCACATACTGCGGTAATAATAAATTATAACGAAGAGGATTCTAAAAAAGTAAGGAATGGTTTAAATCATTTTCTGGGCAAATACGAATATTTTTATATGCTTAACGCAGGTACAATAGTGATTTTTATGAATTCTGAAAAAATGATTATTAAAAGACTGGCAAGTTATTTTGGTAGTGAATATTCTAACATTAACTTTGGTATAGGGCTCAATGAAATTATTTTTGCAAACTCAGTTATACAGGGAGTTGCAGCATTAAATATTGGAATGAAATTGGGAAAAAACAAAAATGTTTTTTTATTTAAAGATTTACATTTTGTTTCTATGCTTGCGAAGTTTAAAGGTGATAACCAGTTAACAGATATTATTGAAAAATTGAAGAAAGAACCCAAACAAATAGCTCTTTTGGAAACATTAGTAGCTTATGTGTATAATAATGGGGAAATTAATATTACTTCTGAAAAATTACATATACATAGAAATACATTGAATTATAGACTGGAAAAGATCCATGAAATTTCGGGAAAGGATCCAAGAAACTTAATGGAACTTTTTGAACTTTTTACAGCTTATCTTATTTCAATATTATAGTACCAGTAATAAAAAAATTATGGAGATGATTAAAGTGGATATTAACAAAATATTTTTATCAGAATTTTTAAAAAACGCATTTTACGATAGCTGCGAGGTGAAATTTTCAGATGGAACTACTCAAAAATTTGGAGATGACGATTCTAAATTTAAAATTATAATAAATGATAACATACCTAAAAAAGATATAATAGCGGATCCTTTCTTAACTTTAGGGGAAGCATATATGGATAATATCATTGATTTTGAAGGTAGCATCCAAGAAATTATAGAATCTGTATATAAAAACAAAGAAAGTTTTTTGCATAAAGCAGGAATGTTTCAAAAATTGAACAAATTAAAACCAAACTCAATTAAAAAGAGCAAAAATGATATACAATATCATTATGATTTAGGAAATGATTTTTTTAAACTTTGGTTAGATGATACTATGAGTTATTCTTGTGCATACTTCAAGGATGAAAAAGATACATTATACAAGGCACAACTTAATAAAATAGATCATATTCTAAAAAAATTAAATCTAAAAGAGGGGCAAAAAATTGTAGATATTGGTTGTGGTTGGGGAGATCTTATAATTACTGCAGCTAAAAAATATAATGTACATGCATTGGGAATAACTTTAAGTAGTGAACAGTTTAAAAAAGTAAATGAAACAATTAAGGAAAATAACCTGGAAGATAAAGTAGAAGTTAGATTACTTGATTATAGGGATCTAGCAAAATCAGGCGAGAAGTTTGATAGAGTAGTAAGTGTAGGAATGGTTGAACATGTTGGCAAAAAAAACTTGTCACTTTATATGGAAACTGTAAACAAGCTATTAAAAGATGGAGGGACTTCTCTTCTACATTGTATTACGGCTCAAACTGAGGGCGAAGTTAATGAGTGGATAAGAAGATATGTCTTCCCAGGTGGTTATATACCTTCAACAAGGGAGCTGGTAGCACTAATGCCAGATTATGACTTCCATTTGACAGATGTAGAAAGTTTGAGATTGCATTATGCAAGGACACTGTCCTGTTGGGCAAGTAATTTTGAAGAAGCAATGGATGAAGTTAGAAAAATGAAAGATGAAAGATTTATAAGGATGTGGAGACTTTATTTAAATGCTTGTGCAGCATCATTTCATTATGGAGTCATGGATATTAATCAGTTTATATTTACTAAAGGACTTAATAATGATATTCCTTCTACAAGAGATTATATGTATAAAGATTGATATAAATTTGCCAAACATGGTTGTAAAATTAAACCTATGTTTGGCAAATTTCATTTAAAAATTAACTATTCTATGTATTGTTTCTTAACAATTTAACTATAATATATATAAGACATCTCTAAAAAATAATAAATCAATCTAGTTAAAAACTACGTAGATTACAACGTAGGGTATGTGGCTAATACTAAAAAATAAAGAAAGGAGTACGTTTGCCAAAACAAGTAACGTTATAAAACAAGATTTATAAATTTTTGTAATTTTTTTGGCGACGAAGATTGTATGCGAAGTATAACTTATGGAAACGTTGATTTTGATAAGATGTTTGAAATAATAAAAAACTTTGTCGGTAAATCGCCTAAAGAAACATATCATATATCAGTTGGTACTGATAGCCAAAATTTTGATTTAACTAAAGTAGTTATGGTAGTTTCAGTACATAGGATGGGGCATGGTGGCATTTTTTTTTATGATATTAAAAGAGTAAAAAAACTCAGTGATATTCATCAAAAATTATTTTATGAAACTAGTATTAGCCTTGAACTTGCTATGAAACTTTCAAAAAAATTTGAAGATGAAAATTTTAACTACGGAATAGGCATTCATGTTGATGCTGGAGAACGTGGACCTACTTCAAGCATTATACCTGAAATAACAAAATGGGTAAGATCTTGTGGTTTTGAATGCAAAACTAAACCAGATTCTTATGCAGCATCTACAATAGCAGACAGATATTCAAAATAAAAATATAAGCAGAGATTATTTTGTGAATCTTTGCTTATTTGTATTTAATAAATTATGATTATATAATTTTCAATAAAATGGGTATATAATAATAAGCAGATGGTAACCATCGGACAAACAAATTTCAGGGGGAATGGTTATGAATATATGTTTAATATGTAATTCGGGGATGTCAACTTCTGTACTTGTAAGGAAAATGCGCGAGTCTGCTGTAATAAGAAAATTAGAAGTAAATATAGAAGCATATTCGGCAGATGCGGTAGATAAAATTAAAGGGCAAGCAGACGTAATATTAGTTGGACCTCAAATTAGGCACATGGTTCCAGAAATAGAGAAGACTGTGAGCGGAGCATGCCCCGTTGGTATAATAAGCATGAGAGATTTTGGAATGATTAATGGAGAAAACGTATTAGATCAATCACTTTTACTTATAAATACATAGTTTAGCAATAGAATGTAAAGGTTTTATTAAAAGAATATAAGAGGAGTTTTGGGTTAAAGCCCAACAATCAATGAATAGAGATACAAGCGGAATAACATGAAAAAGAGGCTGTTTCAAAACAGTTAGAAATTGTTAAGCAAATTTCTAATTTTGAAACAGCTTCTTTCTCTTTATAATCACATAACTATTTGCTTATTTTGTTTTCATAATCTTGAACCATTTTCTTAACCATCTGGCCACCAACGGAACCATTTTGTTTTGAAGTAAGATTTCCATTGTATCCATCTGATAAAGGAGTACCTACCTCATGAGCTGCTTCCATTTTAAACTTGTTTAATGCCTCTTTTGCTTCAGGTACTAAAACTCTATTTCCTCTACTTGCCATTAGTAAACATCTCCTTATAAATTAATAATTTGTTTTGTGTTACGTTAGTATGATGTGCAGATTTAAAAATCATATTCTATGTAATTTCAGGCCATTTTGGAATGTATGTATAGAAAGTGAGAAATTGAGGTAAACAAGTTATTGATTAAATTAAAATTAAATGTTATTCTTAAGCAATGTGAATCATAATCAGACTAAAGAAGAGGCGATTTTTAAATAATGAATAAACTAAAAAGATTTTTTTCTTATTACATACCATATAAAAAATTATTTATAGCAGATATGTTTTGCGCACTTATATTATCCGCAGTTGATTTAGCTTTCCCAATGATTGTACAATTTTTACTTAATCATGTGTATATATTAAAAGATAAAAATATTATATTGAGGTATGTTTTAATACTTGGCGGGGCATTACTAATTATGTATATAATAAGATATTTTTGCCAATATTTTATAACATCCTGGGGACATATAATGGGAGCCAAAATGGAAACAAATATGAGGAGAGACCTTTTTGAACACTATCAAAAACTTTCTTTTTCATATTATGATAATAATAATACGGGAACACTTATGTCAAGAATAGTAAATGATTTATTTGATATATCGGAACTAGCACATCACGGACCAGAAGATTTGTTTATTTCATTAATAAAAATAATAGGTTCGTTTGCTATTCTTTTTAGCATTAATGTTCCAATAACGTTTTTACTAGTATTTTTCACTTTAGTAATGCTTTATTTTTCATTATATTATAATAAAAAAATGGAAAAAGTATTTATGAGTAACAGAGTAAAAATTGCAGATGTAAATGCGGTGGTTCAAGATACGCTTTCAGGTATAAGAGTTGTTAAATCCTTTGCAAACGAAAAAGTAGAAGCGGCTAAATTTCGAAAAGGAAATTTAGAATTTCTAAAAACCAAGGAAAAAAGCTATTTTATAATGGGTAGATACTATAGTGGTAATAGTTTTTTTCAAGGAATGTTATATCTTTCTGTAATTTTAGTTGGTGGAATATTTATAAGTAGTGGAAGTTTTAATGTTTCTGACCTTGTAATATATATATTATATATAAATATATTTTTAAATCCAGTAGATAAACTTGTGAATTTCACAGAACAATTTCAACGAGGATTAACTGGTTTCACAAGACTATTAGAGATACTTGATACAAATCCTGATATTGTTGATAAAAAAGATGCTGTAAGTCTTAGTGATACTAAAGGCAATATTGAATTTAAAAATGTTACATTTAAATATGGTGAGGGCTCAAATATATTCGATGGTATTAATGTAAAAATAGCTGCTGGTAAAAAAATAGCCATAGTTGGACCTTCTGGTGGTGGAAAAACCACATTTTGCAGTTTAATTCCACGATTTTATGAGACATCACAGGGTAGTATTACTATAGATGGAATTGATGTACGAGATATTAAACTAAACTCACTTAGAAATGCTATAGGTATTGTACAACAAGAGGTATATTTGTTTGGTGGATCTATAAAAGAAAATATTGCTTATGGCAGAGAAAATGCAACTGATGAAGAAATATTAAGAGCGGCGAAAAGGGCCAACATACATGACTATATTATGGAACTTGAAGATGGGTATGATACCTTTGTAGGTGAGAGAGGGGTAAAACTTTCTGGTGGACAAAAGCAGAGAATATCTATTGCTAGGGTGTTTCTTAAAAATCCACCAATATTAATTCTTGATGAAGCAACTTCAGCTCTTGACAATGCTAGCGAAAAATTCATTCAAAATTCCCTGGATGAACTTGCTAATAACAGAACAACAATTATCATTGCGCACAGACTTAGCACTATAAGAAATGCAGATGAGATAATGGTTCTAACTGATGAAGGCATTATAGAAAGAGGAAACCATGATGAACTTATGAAGAAGGACGGGATGTATGCTTCGCTTTATAATATGCAGTTTGAAACAGCACAACAGATGTAACAGTTAAGAGTTAAGAGCTTTAAAAAACAGAGAAGAGTTAAGAGAGAAGAGTTAAAAGTTAAGGAAATTTTGCCTTAGGGCAAAATAAAAGCAATATATATATAAATAAAGGATATTTTTACCTGTTTTTAGAATTTTTAAATTTTAAAGTTTATGCTGTTTTTAGCTATAGTACCTTCTAGAAGATACATGGAATTAATCTCTCGCTTGTATGGACTTTCAATTTTACGTGAAGCACAATAATGGTTCATGTACGCATGTAACATAATCTTGAGCATCTGCCTTGGTGTTGGCTGATTTTTCTTTATACGGAAATAAGTCTGGTATGATTTTCATAAATACATTTTACAACTTTTTCCTAACTTTTTTAAGTTAGGAAATTGTTTTTTTGTATAAAAAAACTGCTACACTAATTTCTTAGTGCAACAGCCCATTTCTTTTATAAGGGATTATTCTGTGACAGCAGAAAATCTTCATCAACTATTCTCTCTTAACTATTCTCTTTTAACTGTTTTTAAAGCTCTTCCCTTTTAACTGCTTTTCTGTTTCTTACTAGTTACTATTTTATAAACTATAAATCCAACAATAGCTACCACCACAGCAATATCTAAATAGTGATAATATGAACGAAGTGTTTCCCAATGTTCACCCATAACAAAACCTAAGTACACTAAAATTGTGCTCCAAATAGCAGAACCAAGAGCTGTGTAGATAGTAAATTTAGTAAAATTCATCTTTGCAATTCCTGCAGGTAATGAAATAAATGTTCTAATAATAGGAAGAAGTCTTGATATAAATATTATTTTATCACCATATTTATTAAACATAGCATCGCTGCTATCAATCTTTTCCTTTGAAAGGTGAAGTTTATCAGCATATTTTTCAACAAGAGGTCTTCCACCTTTTGCGCCTATAAAATACGCAAATATTGAACCGGCAGTTCCTCCGACGGTACCAAAAATTATAACAAGTATCAAATTTAACTGACCTGTAAAGCTTAGATAGCCACCTAATGGTAAGGTGATTTCGCTTGGTATTGGGATGCAGGCACTTTCAAAGAACATTCCGAAAAAAGTTCCAAAATACCCCAGTTGCTTTAGTATTAAAATCAATATGTTTATAATATGTTCAACCAAATTAACACAATCCTTTCAAAACGTAAGTAAAATTATTTTATTTGCACACAATATTCATTCTAATGGTTAATCAAACATTTTTCCACATAAATTTTCAAAAAAATGCTCCTCTGCATAAAAGTTTACAAAATAGATGCGATTTATACATTGGTTATAAGAGCTAAATGAATATTATTTTGCTGTAAGCAAAATTTCCTTAACTCTTAACTGCCTCTATGTGTGTTGCATTGACAATAAATTATGGGTATGATAACATAATAATCGAATTGATTAGCCTTTAAGTTCAGTTCAGAGAAGCTGGGAAGGTAAAATAGGATATAAATGAGTCTTGATATCATTATGCCTTCCTTTAGGGGAAGGCATTTTTTTGCACCTTTAAATTTAGTACAGAGAGACTAAGAAGGAGGATGAATATGTTAAAAGGAAGAAGTTTAATAGATCCTATGGATCTAAGCATCGAGGAATTAGATGAAATATTTAAATTGGCAGAAGATATAATGGAAAGACCAGAGGATTATCAAAGAATAGCTTTTGGCAAGATATTAGCTACACTTTTTTATGAACCAAGTACTAGAACAAGATTCAGCTTTGAAACTGCTATGTTAAGACTTGGAGGTCAAGTGGTTGGTTTTTCAGAACCAAATTCAACTTCAGTATCCAAGGGTGAAACTGTGGCAGATACAATAAGAGTTGTAGGTTGTTACGCAGATATTGTTGCTATGAGGCATCCAAAAGAAGGTGCTCCTAAAATTGCTGCTATGTATTCAGAAGTACCAGTAATAAATGCTGGAGATGGTGGACATCAACATCCAACTCAAACATTGACAGATCTTCTTACAATTAGAAAGATTACAGGTAAACTAACTGATAAAACAATCGGTATATGTGGTGATCTAAAGTTCGGAAGAACTGTTCATTCGCTTATTAAAGCACTTTCAAGATATAAAAACAATAAATTTATTCTAATCTCACCTAATGAATTAAAAATTCCGGATTATATAAAAAAAGAGATACTTCAAAAAAATAATATTGAATTTGTAGAAGCACACAAGTTAGAAAAAGTAATAGGAAGTTTAGATATTCTATATATGACAAGAGTACAAAAAGAGAGATTCTTTAATGAAGAGGACTATATAAGACTAAAGGACAGTTATATTTTAGATAAAGAAAAACTAGAGCTAGCTAAAAAAGATATGGTAATACTTCATCCATTACCAAGAGTAAATGAAATAGCCTATGAAGTGGATAATGATCCTAGGGCATGCTACTTTAAACAGGCTAAATTTGGTATGTATGTACGAATGGCATTGATGGCTAAATTATTGGGGGTAGTTAAATGATTACTATAAACAGTATAATCAATGGTATAGTTATTGACCATATTCAAGCTGGTCACGGTATAAAGATATATAATTATTTGAATCTTCAAGATGTAGATTTTCCTACTGCACTTATTATGAATGCAAATAGTACTAAAAACAGAAAGAAAGATATAATAAAAATTGAAAATGATATAGAACTAGACTTTAAAATGCTAGGACTTTTAGATCATAATATTACAGTAAATATAATTGAAAATGAAAAAATAAAGGAAAAAATCAAACTCAGTTTACCAAAAAAAGTTGAGAATGTATTGATATGCAAAAATCCAAGATGTATTACTTCTGTGGAAAAATATGTGGCTCATGTATTCAATTTGGTAGATCCAGAAAAGGGTGAATATAGATGTGAGTATTGTGATGAAATTGTTACAATATAAGTCATATCGATGATACTAGAGGAGGGATTGTGTTGGAACTTCTAATTAAAAGCGGAAGGATTATTGATTTTTCTTGTGATGTTGTTGCTGATATATATATAAAAAATGGAATAATCAAAGAAATAGGATTGGATTTAAAAAAAGATTGTACAACAATGGATGCTCATGGAAATATAGTAATGCCTGCTTTTGTTGATTTACATAGCCACTTCAGAGATCCGGGATTAACATATAAAGAGGATATTGAAAGTGGAAGTTTGGCTGCAGTAAAAGGTGGATATACCGCAGTGAACCTCATGGCAAATACAAAGCCTGTTTGTAGTAATATGGAAACAGTAAATTATGTAATAAATAAGGCTAAGCAAATCGGGTTAGTTGATGTTAATCAAACTGTAAGTATAACAAGAGATTTAGATGGAAAAGATATAAGTCATCTAAAAACACTTGACAATAATATAAAATGTATATCTGATGATGGTAAAGGAGTATGCTGTAGTGAAATTATGCTTAAGGCTTTGGAAATAGCAAAGGAAAAAGATTGGGTTGTTATGTCTCATGCAGAGGATATGGAAGTCACATCTATTAGTACAAGACTTTCAGAAAATCTTATGACAATAAGGGACATAGAACTCGCTAGGTTTACAGGAGCTCATCTTCATCTTTGCCATGTAAGTACAAAAGAAGCAATGAAGGAAATAAAAAGAGCAAAACGACAGGGATTTAAAGTAACCTGCGAAGTAACTCCACATCATATATATTTAACTGGAGAAGATAGGTATAAGGTAAAACCTCCACTTAGAGAAGAGGCAGATAGGCAATACCTTATAAAGGCTATAAAAGACGGATATGTGGATGCCATAGGAACTGATCATGCACCACACACAAAAGAGGATAAAGAAAATGGTGCATGTGGTATTTCAGGAATAGAAACTTCTTTTTCAATATGTTATACGGAACTTGTTAAGAATAATAATATTAGTTTAAATAAACTTTCAGAAATAATGTCAAAAAATCCTTCGGAAATATTGAAACTCAATAAGGGAAGAATTCAGCCAGGATATGACGCAGACCTTGTAATATTGGATTTAGATAAAAAATATACAGTTGATTCAAAACATTTTTTATCAAAGGGAAAAAACACTTGTTTTGATGGAATGAAATTATATGGCGTTATATTAAAAACTATAAAACGAGGAATAACCGTTTATTCTATGTAAAAAAGATAAAAAATCAGCATATTGACTGACTGTTTTGAGGATAACTATATATTGAGGGAGATAAAAAATATGATTATAGATGAATTATATGAAAGTACCGGCAAAAAGGGGAATGTTTGTTTGGGACTAGATACAGATCTTAGTTACATTCCACAAGACTTTTTAAAAAAATATGAAAATGTAGAAGACGTTTTATTTAACTTCAATAAAAAGATAATAGATGAAACCATTGATGTTGTAGCATGTTATAAGGTTCAAATCGCATACTATGAGGCTTATGGTTTAAAAGGTCTTGCAGCATATAAAAAGACCTTAGAATATTTAAAAAATGAAAAAGTGATATCCATTGCAGATATTAAAAGAGGAGATATAGCAAATACAGCACAGATGTATGCAAAGGCACATTTTGAAGGCGACTTCGAAAGCGATTTTATAACACTAAATCCTTATATGGGTTTTGATAGCATAGAGCCATATCTTCCATACATAAAAGACAAGGAAAAAGGCATATTTGTTCTACTGCGAACATCTAACAAAGGTTCAAAGGATATTCAATACATAAGTGATAGTGAAAATAAAAGGGTTTATGACTTTGTTGGAGAACGTATAAATGTAATGGGAAAGGATTATCTTGGAAAATGTAGATATAGCTCAATAGGAGCTGTGGTTGGTTGTACTACAGGTTTTGAAGGTAAAGAAATGCGAAACAAATTCAGTTCAACTTTCTTTTTAATACCAGGTTATGGAGCTCAAGGCGGAACAGCAAAGGATGTTTCAAATTATTTAACCTCTGGAAATGGTGGCATAGTTAATTCTTCAAGAGGAATATTACTTGCTTACAAGAATGAGGAAAACGGGGAAAAAACTTTTGAGAAATGTGCGAGAAAAGCAGCTATAACTATGAGAGACGATATTTTAAGTGGGATAAAATAGAAGGGCTTACTTGATAGCTAATTATATAGGACTTAAAAGTCAGATTTTAATTTATGGAGGTACTCTATGAGTGAAAAATATTCAGCGGAAAAAGTATATAGCAATAAGAAAATAGATGAGGATATTTACGAAATAACCATTAAGGGTAAATTTGAAGGTAAACCTGGCCAATTTTATATGCTTAGAGCTTGGGACAGGGAACCAACTCTTTCAAGGCCTATAAGTATTAATAATATTGATGAGGAAAAAATAACTTTTCTTTATAGAATTTTTGGAAGGGGAACTGAAATATTATCAAAACTGAATATGGGCGACGAAATAAAGATTACAGGGCCTCTAGGAAATGGTTTTGACATAGAAAAAATAAAGGGCAAAATAGCCATAGTCGCTGGTGGAATAGGAATAGCTCCAATGAGGTATCTCATTAATAAATTAGAAAATTGTAATATTGATTTGCACGTAGGATTTAAAAATAGGAGTAAAACAGTGGACAACATCGAAAAACTTGTTAATAACTTTTACTTATCCACAGAAAAAGGCGATGCTGGCTACAAAGGTTATGTTACGGATTTACTAAAGGTAGAGGATTATGATACGATTTTATGTTGCGGACCAGAGATAATGATGAGAAAAGTTATTAGAATGTGTGAAGAAAAGAACGTCCCTGTTTACGTATCAATGGAAAATAGAATGGCATGTGGTATAGGAGCTTGTCTTGTGTGTACCTGCAAAACTAAAAGTGGAAGAAAAAGGTCATGTAAAGATGGTCCAGTTTTCCTAGGAGAGGAGCTACTAATAAATGACTAAGGTTAATATTTGTGGTATAGAATTCAAAAACCCAGTAATAGCAGCTTCTGGTACATTTGGTTTTGGAAATGATTATAGCAATTACTTCGATGTGGGAAGGCTTGGTGGAATTTCTTCAAAGGGCTTGACAATAAAACCCAAGGAAGGTAATGATGGCATAAGAATATACGAAGTAGACGGTGGTATTATGAACAGTGTTGGTCTTCAAAACCCGGGAGTAAATGCTTTTATAAAAGAAGAGTTACCCATGATGAAAAAATTCAAAACTGTTGTTATTGCTAATCTTGGAGGCGGCTGTAAAGAAGATTATGAGAGGGGTATGGAACTTCTAGATAAAACTGAAGTAGATATGATTGAACTTAATATATCATGCCCTAACGTTAAGAGTGGTGGCATGGCTTTTGGTATAAAATCAAAGGTTGCCTATGATATTGTAAGTAGCGTTAGAAAATATTCTAGGAAACCACTGATAGTAAAGTTATCACCAAATGCGGAAGATATAGTTGATATGGCAGTTAAATGCACAGAGGCAGGAGCAGATTCAATATCCCTTGTAAATACATTTAAGGGAATGGCAATTGATATAAATAAGAGAAAACCTATATTTGACAATGTAACGGCAGGTGTTTCAGGTGCATGTATAAAACCAATGGCTCTTCGAATGGTATATGAAGTTTCAAAGGCGGTAGAAATACCTGTAATTGGTATGGGCGGAATAATAACTTGTAGTGATGCTATAGAATTTATTATGGCAGGGGCAACAGCTATTCAAGTTGGCACAGCAAACTTTATTAAACCGGATATATGTCTAGATGTTATAGAAGGAATAGAAGCATTTATGAAAAAAGAGGGAATAAAAGATTTATCAGAAATAACAGGAATTATATAAAATAATAGGAGTGTGTGCATAGATGGAGCAATATAAAAAGGATTTTATAGAATTTATGGTAGACTGCAAAGTACTTACCTTTGGAGATTTTACAACTAAAAGTGGAAGAAAAACACCATTCTTTGTTAATACTGGAAACTATAAAACTGGGAAACAGCTTAGTAAATTAGGTGAATTTTATGCTGAGGCTATTAAAGAAAACTTTGGCGACAATTTTAATATATTGTTTGGACCAGCATATAAAGGAATTCCACTTAGTGTAACTACTGCTATTTCATTAAATAACATATACGACATTAATGTAGGTTATTGTTCAAATAGGAAAGAAGTAAAAGATCATGGAGATACTGGTATACTTCTTGGAAGTAAGATTAAATCTGGGGATAAAGTAGTTATAATTGAAGATGTAACTACTGCAGGTACTTCGATACATGAAACAATGCCAATTATAAAAGCCCAAGGTGATGTAGATGTAATTGGTCTAATAATTTCTGTAGATAGAATGGAAAAAGGTAAAGGCACAAAGTCTGCATTAATTGAAATTAAAGAAGAATTTAATATGAAAACCTGTGCCATTGTTACTATTGATGATGTAGTAGCCCATCTTTATAACAAAGAAATAGGTGGTGAAATTTTAATTGATCAGAAAATGAAGAAAAAAATAGAGAAATATTATGATATTTACGGAGTAGAGTAACCATTTCTTTTTCTACGAGCAGGTTTTCTTATATAATTTGCAAAAATAAAAAAAACTATTGATATTAATATGAAATTAGTGTATAATTAATTTAATGAAATTAAATTTAATATAACCTTTAATTTTGGTCCTGTGAGGCTGAGAAGGTGAAATTGTATATATAAGAAGTGGCATAATATAACTTTATGCATAACTTTGTTTTTGTACGCAAGAGCCTTCCGTAGCAGGATAGGCTCTATTTTTGTGTAAAAAATCGAATTTATAGCCTTAAATATAGGTTGACAGCAAAACTGGCAATATGATAACCTATGTATAAATATGAGATCAAATGTATAAATATAAACTATTACGTTTTTAATATATTAGAAGAGGTGTATTTTATGAAGGGCATACTATATTTAGAAGATGGAACAACATACGTTGGGAAGGGTTTTGGAAAAGTAGGTACATCAGTTGGAGAACTTGTCTTTAATACCTGTATGACTGGATATCAAGAAATACTCACTGACCCTTCCTATGCAGGGCAAATAATCAATATGACATATCCAATGATAGGTAATTATGGGGTAAACAGTTATGAAAACGAATCAGAAAAAGTATATGCTAGAGGGCTTGTTGTAAAAACGGCATGTTCGAGTCCTTCTAATTATATGAGTGAGGGAAGTATAGATAGTTTCCTTAAAACTATGAATAGTGTTGGTGTATGTGATGTGGATACAAGGGCAATAACGAAAAAGATAAGAAATGCAGGTGCAATGAAGTGTATAATATCAAATGAAGAATTTGACATAGAAAAACTGAAAAAGACTATGGATGGAAAAAACATTAAAGAAAATTACGTGAAAATGGTTAGCACAAAAGAGGCTAAACACATTAATGGAAATGGATTTAAAGTTGCAATTATGGATTTTGGAGCAAAGGGCAACATTATCGAAAATCTAAAGCAAAGAAATTGTGATATAACCATATTTCCATATAATTCGAGCTACGAAAAAATCATGAGTATTAAACCCGATGGAGTTTTTCTTACTAATGGACCTGGAGATCCAAAGGAACTAGAAGGTGCTACTAGTACAGTAAAGAGTATAATAAATTCGGTACCAACCTTTGGAATATGTCTTGGACATCAAATCATAGCATTAGCTGTTGGTGGAGATACTTATAAGCTTAAATTTGGGCATAGAGGTGGAAATCATGGGGTTTATGATATAGATAGAGATAAAGCATATATAACATCTCAAAATCATGGATATGCGGTTGATCCAAAGAGTGTTGAAGATAAGGGAATGATAATTACTCATAAAAACCTTAATGATGATACTGTGGAAGGAATGAAGCATAAGTCTTTACCGGTTTTTTCTGTACAGTTTCACCCAGAAGGTGCGCCTGGGCCTTGCGACACTGCGTATCTATTTGATAAATTCATTTCGCTAATGGATAAGAATGTAAAAGAAGAAGCAATATAAACAGAGTTCTTAGTTTTAGGTGGAGCTCTTTTCTCCAGCTGAAACTTAGAAATCGTTATCCAGGGACGTAGCAGCCGTTATGTCCTTACGGATGGTAGTCATTGGATAAACTTAAATATACAATAATATTGGAGGAAATGAATATGCCTTTAGATAAAACTATAAAAAAAGCTCTAATTATTGGTTCGGGTCCTATAATAATAGGTCAGGCAGCAGAATTTGATTATTCAGGTACTGAAGCTGCTAAAGCTATAAGAGAAGAGGGAATTCAGACTATACTTGTGAACAGTAATCCAGCAACAATAATGACAGATTATCATATAGCAGATAAAGTTTACATAGAGCCACTTACAGTTGAAGCCTTAGAAAAAATCATAGCAAAGGAAAGACCTGACGGAATACTTGCAGGTTTTGGAGGTCAAACAGCTCTTAACCTTGCGATGAATCTTAAGGACAAAGGAATTTTAGAAAAATACAATGTTAGGCTTTTAGGAGTAAATAGTGAAGCAATAAAGAAAGCAGAAGATAGGGAAGAATTCAAGAATTTAATGAAAGCAATTGATGAACCAGTGCCAGAAAGTATAGTTGCAACGGATGTTGAACAATGCATTGAATTTGTAAACAAATTCGGATTTCCAGTTATCATAAGACCGGCTTATACCATGGGCGGAACTGGCGGTGGTATTGCTGAAAATATGGAAGAACTACTTAAAATTTCAAGTATGGGAATAGAAATGAGTCCAATAGGTCAAATACTTTTGGAACAGAGTGTAGCAGGATGGAAAGAGATTGAATATGAAGTTATTAGAGACGGAAAGGATAACTGCATAATTATTTGTAATATGGAAAATTTTGATCCGGTTGGAATACATACCGGAGACAGTATTGTAGTTGTTCCATCACAAACACTTAGAGACAGTGAATATCAAATGCTTAGAAAAGCTGCTATAAAAATTATAAGAAACCTTAAAATAGAAGGTGGATGTAATATTCAATATGCCCTTGATCCTGAAACTAATAATTATATAGTTATAGAGGTAAATCCAAGAGTTAGTCGTTCTAGTGCACTTGCATCTAAGGCAGCGGGATACCCAATAGCAAAGATTGCATCAAAAATAGCTATTGGATATAGTTTAGATGAACTAAAAAACTATGTAACTAAAAATTCCAGCGCATGTTTTGAACCTGCACTGGACTATTGTGTAGTAAAAATCCCCAAATGGCCTTTCAATAAATTTGACACAGCATATAGAACTTTAGGAACTCAAATGAAGGCAACTGGCGAAGTTATGTCCATTGATAGAACTTTTGTAAATGCGCTTTTGAAAGCGGTCACATCATTGGAAGAAAAAATAATAGGATTAAGACTTGATTATCTTGAAGAATTCACTACAGAGAAGCTCATAGAAAAAATAAAACTTCAGGATGATGAGAGGATTTTTGCTATAGCTGAAGCTATGAGAAAGGGAATAACAGTTGAGAAAATTCATAATATAACACGAATAGATTGTTGGTTTTTAAGCAACATTAAATTAATAATAGATATGGAATTAGTTATTAAGGAAAATCCATCAAATAATAATATTATAGAAGCTAAAAAAATGGGCTTTACAGTAAGAGAAATAAGTAGAATTACAGCAAAAGATGAAGAGTTTATAAGAAATATATTAAGAGAAAATAATATAAAACCAGTTTATAAAATGGTTGATACTTGTAGTGGAGAGTTTGATGCAGATACACCATACTATTACTCTTGTTATGAGGATGAGGATGAGGATATAATCGATGATGATAAGAAGATAATAGTTATTGGATCAGGTCCAATAAGAATAGGACAGGGAATTGAATTCGACTATTGTTGTGTTCATGGAGTTTGGGGTATAAAAGAGGCTGGATATAAATCAATAATAATAAATAATAACCCTGAAACAGTAAGTACAGATTTTGATACAGCGGATAAACTGTATTTTGAATCTTTATATATAGATAACGTGTTAGACATTATTGAAAAAGAAAAGCCATACGGTGTAATTGTTCAATTTGGAGGTCAAACGGCAATAAATCTTGCAGAAGTGCTTTGCAGAAAAAATATTAATATACTTGGTACTTCTTTTGAGTCAATAGATCTTGCTGAGGACAGAGAAAAATTCAGTGAACTTTTGAATAATATAAAGATACCTCTTCCTAAAGGTGTATCAGTTACAGACATGCAGGGTGCTTATAAAGCTGTAGAAATGTTAGGATACCCAGTAATCGTAAGACCGTCATATGTTATTGGCGGAAGGGCGATGCAAGTTGTACATGATGATAAAACACTTGAGAAGTACATGAGAGATGCTGTTAATCTTTCATCAGACCACCCTGTACTTATTGACAGATATGTTAGAGGTACAGAAATAGAAGTTGATGCAATTTCAGATGGCCAGGATATATTAATACCTGGAATTATGGAACATGTGGAAAGAACTGGTGTACATTCTGGGGACAGCATAACAATGTATCCTACAAGAACCCTTTCAAAAGAGGTACTTAATACACTTGAAAGTTATACAAAAAGGATAGCAAAAGCTTTAAATATAAAAGGATTATTTAACATACAATATATATACGATGGAAAGGATGTTTATGTAATTGAGGTTAATCCAAGAGCTTCAAGGACGGTTCCAATCCTAAGTAAGGTTACTGGAATTCAAATGGTTAATCTAGCGGTGCAAATAATGCTAGGGAGTAAAGTTACGGACTTTGGTTATGGAACAGGACTTATTGATGAAAATAAACTTTTTGCGATTAAAGTACCGGTTTTTTCCAATGAAAAACTTGTGGATGTGGATACATATCTTGGACCAGAAATGAAATCTACTGGTGAGGTAATGGGTGTTGGAAACAGTTTTGAGTCTGCAGTATATAAAGGCTTCTGCGCAGCAAATTACATTATTCCTACTATAGGAAATATATACGTATCATTAAAAGATTTAGATAAAGAAGAAGCTATAAAAATAATAAAAAACTATATAGACATAGGTTTTAATATATATGCATCTTCAGAAACAGGAGAATTTTTAAATGAAAGTGGAGTTAAATGTGAGATGTTAGAATTACAAGATGCAATTGATAGTTTAGGTGATAGAGATTTTAAATTTATAATAAATTCACCAACTAAAGGAAATATGCTAGAAACTTTAGGATTTAAGCTTAGAAGAAAAGCTACAGAACATAGAATACCTGTATTCACGTGTATTGATACTGCAAGAATATTCTTAACGGCTATTAAATATAACCTTTCTAATAATGAAGCCCAATACAGTCCTATGAGTGAATATTTTGTAAACAAGCAGTAAAATGCTTTTAAATTAATTGAAAAATAGATATAATAATATTAACAGTAAGTAGAAAATTTTAAAGAGTGGAGAAGTCCACTCTGTTTTTTTTATTATAAAAAAATATTAAAATATATAAGAATGAGTTATAATAGGTAGTAATAGATAGTAAGTTAAGGAGGGTTTGAATTGGGAAAACCAAGTATTTTTAGTAGTGAATACCAAAAGAAGATGAGAAGAAGGAAAAAGAAAGCTATAATTGGTCTTGTAACAATAATAATCGTTTTTGTAATAGTAATGATTGCATCTAAGGCTAATTTAAGTGGTATAGGTAAAACTTTAGGAAATATTACCAAGGGTTCTAGCAGTGCTAGTACTAATACTACAAAGAAACAAATTAAACCAAAAGCTGTAGCAAAACAGGAAAAACCAGCTAAGAAGAAGGCCGCTATTACTAAGAAAGTGGATACTGAAAACTTTGTTGTAGCTATGCCAAGTGGCAAACAAGTGAAAGTAATATATGATAATACTAAAAGTGCAAAGATTATTAAGAGTGTTGAGAATAGTGACACTGATTTAGATTATAACATAAATCCTTCAAGCTCTGCAGTGATTGTATTTCAAAAAAGCACACAGGATGTTATGCTTGGAAATTCAGATGGAACATCACAAAATATAACAAATGCAACCTATGTTTCAGGTAGTGGTGAAACATTTACTAAGGATGCAACCTTAAAAAATAATCCAGCATATATATGGGTTCAATCACCTAAATTTATAGATGACAGTAACATAGCATATGTTACACAACTTCCTTGGTTTAATAAGAGTGATAAATATATTTGGAAGTATAATGTGCAGAATAAGACTAATATAAACACAAATATTACGGGAGCAGATGTAAAGATAAACAATATTACACCAAAGGGATTAGAAATTGTAACTGATACTAAAACGCAATATCTAAAGGGAGACGGTTCTTTAGGTAATTAAGGGTGGGTGACTGGTATGGAGATAGGGTTGTCATCAGCTGTATTTTATCCAAAGATAGAGACTGAGGATAGTATTGAACTAATATCAGATCTTGGTTTTAAGTGCGCAGAAATATTTTTGAATACACCTATGGAATTTGAAAAAGATTTTATAGGACTACTTAAAGATAAAAAAGATAAGTGTGGTTTAAAAATAAATAGTGTGCATAGTTTTTCACCTTTGTATGAACCTTACCTTTTTGATTCATATAAGCGAAGAAGGACAGATATGCTTAAATATTTCAGTAAGGTTTGCAAGGCAGCTAGTACTTTAGGGGCAAGTTGTTATACCTTTCACGGAATGAGACTTACCGATATTGATGAAATTGATTTTAAATTAATCTATGAGGTGTATGATACTCTTACGTACATTGCTGGTGAAAATGGTATTAAATTGGCACAAGAAAATGTATTTTGGTGTATGTCAAGCAATTTGGAATATTTAAATAGGATAAAAGCGCATACAAAGTACCCATTATATTTTACATTCGATATAAAACAAGCTTATAAGGCTAAAATACATCCTTTTAAATATCTAGATGTAATGGGTAAAAGTCTTATAAATTTTCATGTTAATGATAGAAATGAGAAAAATACATGTCTATTACCTGGAAAGGGAAATGTAGATTTTATATCTATATTTGATAAAATAAAGTCACATAATTATTCAGGTAATGTTATAATAGAAGTATATGGAAACAATTACAAGTCATATAGCCAGCTTACTGAAGTTAAAGATTTTTTAGCTAAGTATATATAATTATTGATATACTAATTGATTGTAAGCATAACTATATTAAAAATAATTGTAATCATAAGCTTTTTTGTTATATAATATATAGAAAAATACATTGATGATTGGCTTAGGATTAATGTTTGTAAATACATAATAATGTGTTATAATGTTAAAGTTAATAAGCTTTCACTTGATTAGGAGGAATTTACGTATGAATGTAAAATTAGAAAAATTGGAAAATAACATCGTTAAATTTGAAATTACAGTTGAGGCAGCTAAATTTAGCGAGGCTGTTAAAAAAGCATATAAGAAAAACAGTAAGAAGTATGATGTACCAGGATTTAGAAAGGGTAAAGCACCTTTAGCTATAATAGAACAACATTATGGAGCAGGGGTATTTTATGAAGATGCAGTAAATTTTTGCTGCGATGATACATATCCAGTAGCATTAAAAGAAAATGATATAAAACCAGTTGATTATCCTGAAATTGATATTGTAGAAATCGGAGAAGGAAAAGACTTAGTATATACTGCTAAGGTTACAGTAGTTCCTGAAGTAGAACTTGGAGAATACAAAGGCATAGAAGTTAAAAAGGTTCAGTATCCAGTTACTGAAGAAGATATAGATAATGAACTTAAGTCAGTGCAACAAAAGAATGCAAGAATTGAAACAAAAGAAGCTGAAGGCATTATTGAAAAGTCTAATATCGCTGTAATAGATTTTAAAGGATCTATTGATGGAACACCATTTGAAGGTGGAGAAGGTACTGACTATTCATTAGAAATAGGAAGTGGTTCTTTCATAGATAACTTTGAAGATCAACTCATAGGATTAAAAAAAGGTGATAAAAAAGACGTAGAAGTGAGTTTCCCAGAAGAATATGGTAAGGAAGCTTTTAATGGTAAAAAAGCAGTATTTAACGTAACTATAAAAGATGTTAAAATTAAAGAGTTACCAGCACTTGATGATGAACTTGCAAAAGAAGTTTCAGAATTTGATACATTAGAAGAATTAAGAAATGATACAAAAAGTAAATTTGAAGTAAATAACAGTAAAAAAGAAAAAGAAGAATTTGAAGATGCTGCTATATCAGCAGTATGTGATAATGCTAAGGTTAGTGTTCCAGAGGTTATGATAAAGAGTGAAGTAGACCAAATGCTTAAAGAATTAGAGAGCAAATTGAGTTATCAAGGATTGGATCTTAAATCTTACTATGAGTTTACAAACAGTTCAGAAGAAAAAGTTAGAGAGTTCATGAGCGAAACTGCTGAGAAGAGAGTAAAGACGAGATTAGTTCTTGAAGAAATAGTGAAAAAAGAAGATATTAAAGCTACAGAAGAAGAACTTATTGCTAAAGCTACAGAGCTTGCTAAACAGTATTCAGATAAAGACAATGAAAAAATGGCTAAAATGCTTCTGGATGCTCAAAGAAGTATTTTAGAGCATGATGTTGCAAATGAAAAAGTTATTGATCTAATAGTTAGTAGTAGTAAAATTATAGAATAATAAAAATAAAAATGTATTGATTATTTATTGTATTATGTTAGCATAATATAAAGAGAATAAATACTAGATTATTTTTAGTGATGGTTTTAATGTTATATGGGAGGGATTTTTATGAGTTTGGTACCTATGGTAGTAGAACAAACAAACAAGGGTGAAAGGTCTTATGACATTTATTCTAGACTTTTAAAAGATAGAATTGTGTTTTTAGGAGAAGAAGTTAATGATGTAACTGCTAGTTTAGTTATAGCACAGCTTTTATTTCTAGAAAGTGAAGACCCAGATAAGGATATAAACCTATACATAAACAGCCCAGGCGGCTCAATAACGGCTGGTATGGGTATTTATGATACAATGCAATATATAAGAGCAGATGTTTCAACAATTTGTGTTGGAATGGCAGCCTCAATGGGAGCATTTTTATTATGTGCTGGTGCAAAAGGAAAGAGATTTGCACTTCCTAATAGTGAGATATTGATTCACCAACCACTAGGGGGATTCCAAGGTCAAGCAACAGATATAGGGATACATGCTGATAGAATTCTTAAAATTAAAAAGAAATTAAATTCGATTTTTAGTGAAAGAACTGGTCAGCCTATAGAAATTATAAACAAAGATACAGAGAGAGATAATTTTATGGATCCTGAAGAAGCTAAGGCTTACGGATTGATAGACGAAATATTTACATCAAAAAAGAAATAACCTTTAAGTGAGGTGCGAAGATGGCAAAATTTGACGATAAGAAGCAGTTAAGATGTTCTTTTTGTGGCAAAAGTCAGGATCAAGTTAGAAGACTTATTGCAGGACCTGGAGTGTATATTTGTGACGAATGTATAGAGTTATGTTCTGAAATAATAGCTGATGAATTTGAAGATACTTCTTCAGTAGAAGTAGGCTCACTCCCTAAACCAACTGAGATAAAAAATTATTTGGATCAGTATGTTATTGGTCAGGAAGATGCTAAAAAATCATTAGCTGTTGCTGTATATAATCATTACAAGAGAATTAATTCTAATGTTAGTGGTGAAGAAGTTGAATTGCAGAAAAGCAATATACTTTTATTAGGACCAACAGGTTCAGGAAAAACTCTTTTAGCTCAGACGTTAGCTAAATTTCTAAATGTACCTTTTGCTATAGCTGATGCTACAACTTTAACAGAAGCTGGATATGTTGGCGAAGATGTAGAAAATATACTTCTTAAGCTTATTCAAAATGCAGATTATGACGTAGAAAAAGCTGAAAAAGGTATTATATACATTGATGAAATTGATAAGATAGCTAGAAAATCAGAAAATCCATCAATTACTAGAGATGTTTCAGGTGAGGGTGTTCAACAGGCATTATTAAAAATTCTTGAAGGAACAACGGCTTCAGTGCCACCTCAAGGAGGAAGAAAACATCCACATCAGGAATTTATTCAAATTAATACTACTAACATATTGTTCATATGTGGTGGTGCATTTGATGGAATTGATAAGATAATAGAAAACAGAACAAGAAAAAGCTCTTTAGGTTTTGGTGCGGAGATTATGTCAAAAAAAGAAAAAGACGTAGGTATACTCTTAAAAGATCTTATGCCAGGAGATCTTCTGAAATTTGGGCTAATACCTGAGTTTGTAGGAAGACTTCCAATCCTTGTTACACTGGATGCATTGGATGAAGGGGCATTGATTGAAATATTGAGTAAACCTAAAAATGCCTTAGTAAAACAATACAAAAAGTTATTTAAGATGGATAATGTGGAACTTGAATTTGATAAAAAATCTCTTATTGCTATTGCTAAAGAAGCTATAAAAAGAAACACTGGAGCAAGGGGTCTTAGAGCAATAATAGAAGATATGATGAAGGACATTATGTTTGACATACCTTCAAGGAATGATGTCAAGAAAGTGCTAGTAAATGAGGACACTATTAAGACAAAGCAACCTGAGTTAGAATTATCTGAAAGCACTGAGGTTGTTGTAACAGAAAAAGTACCAGTAAAGAAAACTGAAGATATAAAGAAAAAAGGACCAGAGACAGCTTAATTGATATTTAGGGGAGAGTGATATTTTACTCTCCTCTTTCTCTTTTCTTGGAATATATTACTATGAATATGTAAATAATAACTAATAAATATAAAATCGTGAAGGGAGGAAGAAATTGTCTTGAAAAATTTCAACTCTTATCTTTTGATTTGTTTTGAGATGATTTCTAAGAAATATGGAAGTTGTAGTATTATTAGTAGAGTTATTTTTTACAATAATCATAGGAATATACTTTTTTACTCTTTTGAAGGGGCAAAAAACATCTAAAGTTGTAATAAATAAGGCGAGTAAAATTGAAATGGATAACCTAAATGCACTTAGGCAAATTAAATTGACAATACCACTTACTGAAAAGAGCAGACCAAAAACATTTGATGAAATTATAGGTCAAGATAAGGGAATAAAGGCTTTAAGAGCAGCAATATGCGGTCCTAACCCCCAGAATATAATAATATATGGACCACCAGGTATAGGCAAAACAGCAGCAGCAAGACTTGTTTTAGAGGATGCAAAAGGTGTATGTTATTCACCTTTTAAGAAAGAAGCAAAGTTTGTTGAAATTGATGCAACTACTGTTAGGTTTGACGACAGAGGTATAGCAGATCCTCTAATAGGTTCTGTTCACGACCCTATATATCAAGGAGCTGGTGCACTAGGAGTAGCTGGTATACCACAACCTAAACCTGGAGCTGTAACTAAAGCACATGGTGGAATATTGTTTATCGATGAAATTGGTGAGTTGCATCCAACTGAAATGAATAAATTGCTGAAGGTTTTAGAGGACAGAAAGGTGTTTTTTGATAGTGCATACTACAACTCAAACGACAATAATATGCCTATTTATATAAAAGAAGTGTTCGAAAATGGTATGCCGGCTGATTTTAGACTTATTGGTGCAACTACCCGTAGACCAGAAGAAATTTGCCCAGCACTGAGATCAAGGTGTGTAGAAATATTTTTTAGACCGCTTATATCTGAAGAAATAAAAGAAATCGCCCTAAATGCAGTTAACACCGTAGGCACAAAGATTGAAGAAAGGGCATTAGAAATGGTTGGAATGTACTGTGATAATGGAAGAGATTCTGTGAACTTAATTCAGCTAGCATTCGGTATAGCATTAAATGAAAAAAGAGATAAAATTTCAGTTGAAGATGTAGAGTGGGTTATAGAGAATGGAGAATATTCACCTAAAATAGATAAAAAGATAAATGAATCGCCACAAGTTGGTTATGTAAATGGTCTTGCAGTATATGGAGCTAATATAGGAGCAGTTATGGAAATAGAGGCTAGTGCAATCAGAGCAATAAATAAAAAAGGTAAGCTGAAAGTAACTGGTATAGTAGATGAAGAGGAAATAAAAAGTGCAAATGGAAAAGTTATTAGAAAAAGTAATGCAAGATGCTCTGTAGAAAATGTGGTTACAATGTTACATAAAATTTTCGATTTAGCATGTGACGATTATGATATACATGTTAATTTTCCAGGAGGGGTACCAGTTGATGGACCATCGGCAGGTATAAGTATTGCCACAGCTATATTTAGTGCAATTAAAGAAAAATGTGTGGATAATAAAATAGCCATGACAGGAGAAATATCTTTATATGGAAGAGTAAAACCAGTAGGTGGAGTAAAGGCAAAAATAACTGCCGCTATAAAAGCAGGTGCTGAGAGAATAATAATACCAAAGGAAAACTGGAAGGAAAGTTTCAAAAAAATCAAAGGGGTAACGATTATGCCTGTGAGTAGTATAGAAGAAGTTTTTAGCTCTGCATTTATAAATGAACAGAAAATTGGAAAAATAAATATTCAAACTAAAGCAGATGTTCTATTAGCAGATAATGAAAAAATAAAAGATAAAAGTTTTAATGAGTTCTACAATTAATGAGAATTACATAATTGAAAAAAACTCATTTTAAATGTATAATAAACTAGACTATCTACACAATTAATATAGCAATTGAAAGTGAGGGGAGAAAAATGAGTGATGATGTTAAAGTTCTTCCTCTAATACCACTGAGAGGTATAATTATATTTCCATATATGGTAATGCATTTTGATGTTGGAAGAAAAGAATCTATTTTAGCTCTAGAAGATGCAATGGTAAATAAGCAGGAGGTTTTTTTAGCTGCGCAAAAAAATGCGAAAACTGAAGCACCTGAGGCCAGTGATATTTATTCAACGGGTACTATATGTACCATTAAGCAAGTATTGAAATTACCTGGTGATACAGTAAGAGTTTTAGTTGAAGGCGAAAAAAGAGGCAAAATTAGTGCATATATTGAAAATGAACATTTTATGAAAGTTCAAATAGAAGAGATGGATGATAATGATTCTATTAAGGATAATAAAAGTATAGCATTAACTAGACTCGTAAAAGAAAATTTCAGTGACTACATAAAACTTTCTGGCGTTGCTCCTAGTGATACAATGATTTCTCTAGAGGATGATGATAAAGATTTAGGTAGATTTGCAGATACAATTTGCTCATATTTAGTGGTAAAACAGGAAAAGAAACAAGAAATACTAGAAGCAATAGAGCCAATTAATAGGCTAGATATAATTTTGGAAGTTCTACGCAGTGAAATAGAAATACTTGAAGTTGAAAAAGAAATAGGGAATAAAGTTAAAGACAAGATAGATAAAGGACAAAAGGAGTATTACTTAAGAGAACAGATTAAAGTGATGCAAGAAGAATTAGGGGAAGATGACGAAGACAAAAAAGAACAAAAAAAGTATAAAAGTAGAATAACTAAAGCAAAACTTCCAAAGGCAATCAAAGCAAAGGCTGTATACGAACTTAGTAGACTTAAAAATGCTGGTAGCTTTTCATCAGAAGGTGGAGTAATTAGGAATTATCTTGATTGGATATTGGATTTACCTTGGAATATTAAAACTAAGGATCATATTGATATAAAAGCTACTAGAGACATATTAGTCAAAGAGCACTATGGTATTCAAGAAGTTAAAGATAGAATAATTGAATATTTAGCTGTTAAAAAGGTAAGTAATTCTATAAAAAGTCCAATTTTATGCCTTGTTGGTCCACCAGGAGTAGGTAAAACATCAATTGCAAAGTCTATAGCACATGCATTGAATAGGAATTTTGTAAGAATGTCTCTTGGTGGAGTAAGCGATGAAGCAGATATAAGAGGGCACAGAAAGACTTATGTTGGTGCAATTCCAGGTAGAATTATTTATAGTATGAAACAAGCTAAGTCAAATAATCCATTGTTTTTATTAGATGAAATAGATAAAATGGGTGACGGCTACAAAGGTGACCCGGCAGCGGCTCTTTTGGAAGTATTAGATTCGGAACAAAATTATAGTTTTAGAGATCATTTTATGGAACTAGATTTTGATTTATCAGATGTTATGTTTGTAACTACAGCTAATGCTCTAGACACCATTCCTTTGCCACTTTTAGATAGAATGGAAATAATAGAGCTTTCTGGATATACTTCAGAAGAAAAGTTTAACATTGCAAAACAACATTTGCTGCAAAAGGAATTAGAAGAACATTCTTTAGATGTTGGCAAAATTATTTTTACAGATAACGCCCTGCGTTCAATTATTGACAATTATACTAGAGAGTCTGGTGTGAGAAATCTTGAAAGAAAAATAGCAGCAGTTATTAGAAAATCTATAGCTGAAATGGTGGAAAAAGATAAGGCGAGCACGACTATTACAACTGCACTTGTTAAGAAATATTTAGGGTCAGATATGTACACTTATGATAAGATTGATAAGGTAGATAAGATTGGTGTGGTAACAGGAATGGCGTGGACTGGCTATGGTGGAGATACATTACCTATAGAAGTTGCTGTTATGCCTGGTACTGGTAAACTTTCAATTACTGGACAAATCGGAGATGTAATGAAAGAATCAGCTGAAGCTGGATTTAGTTATGTAAGAACTAATGCTAAAAAATATAGTATTAATGAAAAATTTTATAAAGAAAAGGATGTCCATATTCATGTCCCTGAAGGTGCAGTACCTAAGGATGGACCTTCGGCAGGAGTTACAATTATAACTGCTCTAGTATCAGCACTAAGTAATAGAAAAGTCAAGCATAATGTAGCAATGACGGGAGAAATAACGCTTACTGGAAGAGTGCTTCCAATAGGAGGACTTAAGGAAAAGTCACTAGCTGCTTATAGGGCTGGAATAGATACTATAATAATACCTAAGGAAAACGAAAAGGATTTGAAGAAAATTCCTAGATCTGTTACAAGCAAGGTTAATTTTATACTAGCAGAAAAAGTTGAGGATGTCATAAATAACGCATTGGTTGGTGAAGAAAATTATGAAAATTAAACAATCTGAATTTATAATTTCGGCAGTAAAATTCGAACAATTTCCTACAGATGGATTACCTGAAGTAGCATTTATAGGAAGATCAAACGTTGGAAAATCTTCTATAATTAATGCAATTACTAATCGAAGAAAATTAGTTAAAGTGAGTTCAACACCTGGAAAGACAAGACTTATAAACTACTTTAAGATAAATGATGATTCATATTTGGTAGATCTACCAGGATATGGATATGCCAAGATTTCTAAAGAAGAAAAGAAAAGTTGGGGCAGCATGATAGGAATATATTTGACTGGAAGACCAGAACTTAAAAAAGTAGTTCTATTGGTTGATTGTAGAAGAAAACCTAATGAAGATGATCTATTAATGTACAACTGGGTTAAGCATTATGGATATAAGTGCATGATTGTTTCAACTAAAAGTGATAAACTTACGAAACGTGAGCTTGTCAAAAGTGAAAAAGTAATAAGGGAAACATTTTCACTTGGAAAGGATGAAGAGATTTATTTTTATTCTTCTCTAAAAAAAGTTGGGACAGAGGATTTACTTGATCATATATATGATGGAGTAGTGGATGAAGTATTATAGGTTAAATATTTTGTAAAACATTTAACAAAATATTTTAAATCTTGAATAAAAAATCTAAATCAGGGCATCATAATAAATGTAATTGGAGATAGCATCTCCATTAGCATAATACAAAGGTAAAAACTTTTGTTTTGTGCTAAACCCCCCATCCCCCTTGGGACCGTAAAACGGTCCCATTTTTTTGTCCATTGTTTTAACTGTTATCTGGAACTTGGAATCTGGCAACTGCTTCTGTGCTTCTCATTTATGGAAGCGATAAAACTGATGATGCGCCTTGAGATATTATTTCAGCATAAAATATTTTGAAATAGTAATTGCTATTTACAACTCCATTAGGTTTTAAAATTAAGTTTAGAGTGTAGTTTTTCACAGTTTTATTATCAGAGTTGGAAATACCTTTAAAATTTAGAATCCATTTCATCCCTGTGATTGTACCATCTTTATCACAACTATTGTCAATAAAAAACCCATCTTGAAAATAATATGTAGCATTGAAGCTAGAGAGTGCATCTATTGTTTTTGTAACACTACTAGATGCTTCTGGATGAAACACCTCTTTTGGACTGTATAATATGTTGTATGGGAGACTATCAATGTATTTTATAAATTGTAAAATGGAATCTTTACCTAAATAATTAGGACTATAGTTTGCTTGGTATTTAATTAAGTTATTTTTTGAAATTAGACAATTAGAAAATTCAACATTGTTATTATCAATATTTCCTAAAACCATTTTAGGAGTTTTGTTATTGTGATAATCTATAATTCCGAGAAGATTATTAGAGTTATTTATTATATTTTGAAATTTATTATTTCTCCACATAAAAATATTTTGAACTGGTGATCCGTTTATGGAAGCCTGCAGAAAAATTTCTGGTAGTTTATCTCTAGAAGTGTCTATTAGTGTAAGTCTCAAGGGCCAGTAGTTATAGTTATGTCCTAAACTGTTTAACTTGTTTTCTGACTTTAAAATATAATTTTTATTATTTGAAGTTATATTTATTCCGTACTCATCCTGTTTTTTTGTTATGTAAATGGAATCCTTTAAACCATCTCCAGTTAAATCATAATTTTGAATATTTCTTTCTCCATCAGAAGTTGAAAAAATATAAGTTGTATTTTTTGATAGCAGGAATAAAGATAATAAAATAAATATTAGTATTAGGAGAACACCATAGTATATATAACGCCGTCTTAAGAAAAAAACCTTTAGCTTCATATAAATCACCTCATGGAAAATATATGATGAAAACTGTTTTTTTATTATAAAAATATATCTAATACCTATGAATAAAAAACAAAAAAAATAATGACTATGCAATTAAAACATAGTCATCATTAAAAATTAATTGTTTTCTTGAGCAATTACTTTTTCTCTACAATCTTTACAAATCCCATAGAAATAAATCTTGTTAGTCAAAACTTCATATTCAGTAAATTCTTTTACCTTCATATTTAGGTCTGAAAAAGTTACGTTCTCAATATCGTCTACTTTACCACAGGAAATGCATTGTATATGTGGGTGAGGGTTTACATTACTGTCATATCTAAAATTACCTTCCCCAACGTTCAATTCTTCTACTAAGTTGACTTCTGCAAGAGTCTTCAAAGCTTTATATACAGTGGCTAAACTCATAGTAGGATAATCAATTTGTAGAGCTTTATAAATTGTTTCCGCAGAAGGATGTTTTTTTGTAGACTGTAAATATTTATAAACTGCTATACGCTGAGGTGTTAACTTCAACCTTTTTTCCTTAAAAATACTTGTTATGCTGTTCATATACACCATCCTTATTATTTAATTAATTGTATTATATAATAAATACTATCAATTGTCAAAAAGAAAGTGTGGAAAATATGTATTTTTGTACATTTAATTAAAATTTAAGTGTTTAGGCTTGCTTTTAATGTAATAAAAAGGTTATAATATAAAAGATTTCAGATAATTACTCTGGAATCTTTTATGTTAGATATAAATTCAATTGTTTTACTAATAATTTAAATTTACTTTAAGTTATTAAACATTTACAAAAAGGACATAAATTATAAATGGCAAGTTTTTTATTTTGATATAAAATATAATTTATGCGTAATATGAAATTATGAGGTAATTAGATGAATAATAAAAGTAATAATAATAGACAACATGGCAATATAAGGAATAATAAAAAATCAGTTAAAAAGATCAAAACATGGAAACTATTGATATATTTTTTAGCTTTCCAGCTTCTTTTTGGTATAGCAACTGCACCAATAATTGTATACTATTCACCGCTGTTTACAAATCTTAGAAAAAACATAGTTGGAACGGCTATGGCCACAAACAGCCATCAGTTTATTGCCACTTTGTTTTTGTCAAATGAACGAATAAGTGAAATAATCAAGAACGCTGCCACTGGTGGTCTTGGAGCCACAGTATCTCAGGATTTAAGTAAAATAAATATAGGGCATGATAAAAAAATTGAGATAGGAACAATTTCAGGGGGACATAAGTTTAATGGATGGCTTGTTGTAGTTCATGATCCAAGTAGAGTTAAAGTTGGTTACACAAAAAATCTAGGTAAGTCTGGACAAAAGACAAGTCAAATCGCAAAGGAAAATAATGCAGTAGCGGCTATAAATGGTGGAGGTTTTAATGATAAGGGAAATAATTCTACATCAACATGGACAGGAAACGGTGGGCTGCCTACTGGAATTATTATTTCTAATGGCAAATTAATTTTTCCATATGCAGGTGAGGCTGATACTAAGGCTGCAAATACTGGAGTAGTTGGAATTGACAGCAAAGGCAAAATGATAGTTGGAGATTACTCTATCGATGATTTATTGAGTAAAGGGGTAACTGAAGCGCTGTGTTTTGGACCTACGCTAATTGAAAATGGAGTATCAAAGTCAGGAATTAATAGCCAAGGTGCAAATCCTAGAACAGCTATTGGACAAAGAAAGGATGGATCCATTTTGCTTTTAACATTGGATGGCAGAACAGGACTTGAGGCTGGTGCGTCAATAGAGGATGTTCAACAGGTAATGCAGAAGGCAGGTGCTTACAATGCGGTAAACCTTGATGGTGGGGCATCTACAACTATGTACTATAACGGAAAGGTTAAAAATACTCCAAGTGACACAAAGTTTGGAGAAAGACCAATACCTACAGCTATATATGTAAAGAAATAGGAGGAATGGTAGTGAAAGCTTCAAAGAGGGTAATGACTTGGATTGTGATTTCACTGGTTCTCCAGTGCTCGGTTTATTTGTTTTTGGATAAGTATTATTATGGTTCAGCGGGTGATATAAAAATAACAGATATGACATCAGAAGAGCAAGTTAAAAAAATTGTTCCAAGTGTACAATTAAGTAGTACTGCAAAGAATGTAACACTATCAGATGATTTGGCGTACACTGCGTCAATTGAGAATGGTTTAGTTAAAGTAGTTGATACTAATACAGGAAAGGAAAAAGCAAATTTAACATATTCAAGTGGTGTGAAGTGTTTAGCTTATATGTGGGTTCCAGATTCGGACATTATTGATATTGTTGAAAAAGTAAATAACAGTACAATAAAATTTTACTCTTATAATGCAGAGAATGATGTTAAAACTGAAACAACAGACAGTACAACTCATAAAGTGCTTTCTGTTAGTGCTGGGCAGAGTGCTGAAATGAAGATGTCAGTATCAACAGGAGTCCTTTACATAAAGGTAGGCAACTACAATAATTCTTCAAAAATATATAGAATAGATAGAAATTTATCACTTACTAGAGCGTCAACTTCAACAAGTAATGTGGGTAATTTTGCAGTAGCATCTAGTGATGATCAGCTTATATATGAGGATTTAGCCAATGAAACGGTAAGAGCGTACAACTACCCGGCTAAAAGAAGTATATCAATAGCAGGGGTAAAAAGACTATCAATTATTGGAACTGATGACAATGATAATTTCTATATTGGAAATGGTAGTAAACAATCAAATAAAATATACTATGGCAAGCTTTCAGATAATAGTAGTTCATGGAAAAATGTACAGTTAGATTCCATGATAGATAACAAAAATATAATAGTAATACATAGTGGAAGTATATATATTGTAGACAGACAAAAAAGTGTTGTCACAGATGTGAAAAATAATAAAGTATATACTTATCAAGGTATATTTTTGCAAATAAATAACGGTAATATTATTTATAATAACGGTGGTGAACTTAAGTTTAAACCTTTATAGAAAATTAATAAAGTGCAATATGTAAAAACTTTTATATAGAAAGATATCATTGTAGTATATTATGAAAGGAAAGGTAAATTGATGCCTATTTTTAAAAAAGACAGAAAACCAGAGAAAAACAAAACGAATAGCAAGAAATTTTCGAAAATTAAGTATTCAGGGTTGTTTTTGCTGTTTGAGATTTTATTTACCTCAGTTTCGCTGACACTTTTAGTATTTTATGGACCATTCACAAATGTGAAAAAAAATGTGGTTAGTATATTCATAAATTCAGGAAGGCATCAGTATGTGGCTAAGTGGTTTTTATCAGATACAGAAATAAATAATTTGACAAATTATAGTACAGCTAAGAGTGGGAAAACAACAAATTCAGAAACAACAAATGCTAGTGAAATTCATGTACAGCATTTGAATGATACAGGAATCGATTTAGAAAATGTTGAGTCTGTTGGAGGAAAATTCAAAGGATATATTTTAGTTATCAAAGATCCTACAAGAGTAAAGGTTGGATATACAAAAAATCTTGGAAAAGAAGGGCAGATTACTAGTGTTATGGCACAGCGATATAATGCAGTCGCAGCAATTAACGGTGGTGACTTTACCGATGAGGCAACGACCGGAAGTGCAAAGTATACAGGAACCGGTGGCATCCCTATAGGGAACCTGATTTCAAACGGGAAAGTTATTAGTAGTTTTAACGGAGACAATAATAATAAGATACAGAGTTTTGGACTTACATCCGGGGGAACAATGTTTGTAGGAAATTACAGTGTAAATGATTTACTAGCAGCCAAGGCCAATGATGCTATTTCTTGTGAATCTGTTCTTGTAGTAAACGGTAAGTCTGAGGTTATAGGTCAAGAGTCAGGACTTGCACCTAGGACTGCAATAGGACAAATGAAAGATGGTAGTATATTATTTCTAACGATTGATGGAAGGGCTGTTGGAAGTCTTGGTGCATCTTATGAAGATGTTAGAAATCTAATGTTAAAATATGGTGCATGGAATGCTGTAGCATTAGACGGAGGATCGTCATCCACTATGTACTACAATGGAGATATAATAAACAATCCAAGTGATGCCGTTGGTGAAAGATATGTGCCTTCGATTGTTTATGCGAAATAGTAGGAGGTACACTCATGATAAAGGTTATGAAGCACTTAAGTATATGGATAGTAATATCATTAGTAATACAAATCGGTGGACTATATTATATTAATGAACATTATTTGAAAACAGAAAATTCGTTTGTAATAAATAAGGTAGTAACTAAAGCACCGAAAAAACAGGAAATTTCTATTAATATTCCAGATGATGCCACAAACATCAACGCTTCATTTGATGGAAGATTTGTTTCTTATTGTGAAAAGGGAACGCTTAAAACGGTAGATACATCTAATGGTCAGCTAAAAGAAGTTTTACCTGATAGTGGTAACATGATATCATTTTATAATTGGGTTTCAGATAGACATAGGCTTATAATAGCAGAAAAGCCTACTGATGGTAGCGGAAAAATTCAGTTAGAGTCATATGATGCTTCTAAAGCAATTAAAAATAAAATAAAAGATGTGACGTGGTCAGACAGTCAATCAAAAGTTGAAGATATTCAAATATCTCCAGTAACAAACTTAATTTATGTGAAAGTAAGTAGAAATTCATATAAATCGCAGATTTATTTAAATAATGCTATGGATGAGGTAAGCCAAGTAGACACTAATTCTTCAAAAATTGGTAATATAAAAATTTTACCGGACAAGGCTGAACTTGTGTATGAGGATTTAAGTTCACATACTATTGTATCCACAAATGATAAAGTAGACATGAATTTTACGGGAGAGGTAAGTCCTATAATTCTAGGAACGGATTCTAATAATAACATTTATGTAGGAAATGAAGTAAACGGATTAATTATAAACATATATTATGGAAATACTGAAGTTCCAGTTGCGAATTGGAAGACTATAAATGTTACTAAGCAGTTTAATCCTAAAGATATAATTGTCACGGAAAATGGAAACTTGTATGTAAATGATAATCTTAAAGGCTTAGTGACTTCTTTAAAGACAAACCAAATTACTGATTACAGGGGGAGTCTTATTAAGATGACAGATAAGGGAATTGTGTCTCAGGATAATGGTAAAGTTGTTGAGACTACTTATAAATAAAAGATTTGCAGAGATTAGTCTGCAAATTAATTATACCAAACTTAATTATAAGTTTGGTATAATTAATTTATAAGGCATTAAAAAAACAACTAGGATATAGAATTGATATTTTTTAATATGTTTAAATATAATTAGATAGGAGGATTTACAATGGGAGATTTAGATATTTATGCGATGATTATATCAATACCTGCAATTTTAATGGCATTTACTTTTCATGAATATGCACATGCTGTAGTTGCAGATAGATTAGGGGATAGAACGCCTAGATTTCAGGGAAGATTGACTTTAAACCCAATTGCGCATATAGACCCTATAGGGTTTATTTTAATTTTGATTTTTGGTTTTGGTTGGGCAAAACCAGTGGAAACTAATCCAAGTGCATTTAAAAATTATAATAGGGATGATTTAAAGGTATCTATTGCAGGACCGCTAGCAAATGTTGCGGTTGCATTTGTTTTTGCTTTTGTAACTACTATTTTATTGAAGATTATTCCATATAGTGATTTAGGTCTTGTAATAATGTTAATTGCTAAAGCAATTGTGGTATTGAACTGTACCTTTTCTATTTTGAACTTGATACCTATCCCTGGTTTTGATGGGTTTCACATACTAAGAGATTTGTTTCCAAAAGTATTTTACAATATATCAGATTCTTTGTACAAATATCAGCTAATTGTTTTTATCGCATTGGCTCTTCCTATTATAAATGGCAATTCTATACTTGGCTTAATTATAAATATACCGGGTCAAGCAATGGCTAATATGTTTATGCATTTTGCACAACTTATTATAAGATAATAAAATATTGCCGAGGAAATATTTAAAATAGAGCATAAGCATCTTTAACAAAGTAGCTGTTGAGTTTACTAGTCTTTTGTGTAAGATGCCTATGCTAATGACGGGGGAAATCAAATGAGACTTAGAAAAAAATGGTGGGCAAGACCTGAGCTAGAAAAAAGCCCTTTAGTTATAATTGAACCTAGGGACTTCAAATGCAAGTGGAGTGAGGTATTTGGTAATGACAATGAAATATATCTTGAACTTGGATGTGGAAGAGGAGAATTTATAACAAAAAATGCAATAAACAATCCAGATAAAAATTACATAGCAATTGATTTAAAAGATGAAGTTTTAGTTTGTACGCTTAGAAATGTGGAAGAAGCAAAACTCTCAAATGTAAGAATAATACCACTTGAGATAGCATTTATCAATGAAATATTTGGTGAGGATGAAATAAGTAGAATCTATATAAATTTTTGTAATCCTTGGCCCAAGGAAAGACATAATAAAAGAAGGCTTACTCATACTAAATTCTTAGCAAAATACAAAGAATTTATAAAGGAAAACACAGAAATATGGTTTAAAACTGATAACAAAGATTTATTTGAGGCATCCATGGAATATTTAACGTCAAGTAATTTTGAAATCAACTATTACACTTATGATCTTCATAATAGTAGTTTTACGGAAAATGTCCCTACTGAGTACGAAAATAAATTTGCGAGATTAGGTATGAAAATTATGTTTGTAAAAGCCACTCTTAAATCATAAATTCTGCATAAATTTTATCATACTGGGGAAAATAGTTTGAGAATCACAGGAGGTAAAATTATGACATTTGGATTTAAAAATTCTCATGTAATACAAAAAGTAGTGACGAATAACAACGGTGATATAATTGCTTATGGACTTGAAAATGGTGAAGTAATAATGATGGAAGAAGCAATAAGTATGGCTTATCAAGGTACAATTAGCGGCGTTCGTCTAGAAAAAGATGCTGATGGAAATGAATACTTAAAGTCAATAGATGATAATAATGATATTATTATGGATAAATATAATACAAATAGAAATAATAATTTGCAGTGACGCTAAAAAGTGTAGTTCGCCATATGTTCATAATTTGTAAATGCCAAGTTAGTATTGTACACAATAATTTGATGATTTATTATAAGACAAGTGTTATACTTTAAAGGTATGATTTAATTGGTTTATTTAAATATAAACAGATTTCTAAGCATATTAATGCATAGAAATTATTATTCTTTAGGTGGATGTTAGTATGGCATGTGTTGTCCATTTTATGATAAATCATTTGAGTTACTATGTTTTTTAGTAACACTAGGAATACAGGAGGTTTAACACTTGAAAAAATGGGTTATTGATAAAAAATTGTTAAAGCAAATAGATTTTAGTTTATTTATCGCAGTACTAATAGTATCAGTTTTTGGAGCTATGAATGTTTATAGTGCATCACGTTCTACAAGTTATTTTATTCAACAATTTGTTGGTATAGGGATAGGTCTTATATTAGCGTACATAATATTATTGGTAGATTACAGTTTATTGAGTAGCTATTCAACTATTTTATACTGGGTAGGAATTGTGGTACTAGTATATACACTTTTTTTTACTACAGCTATTAAAGGTGCACATTCATGGATACAAATGGGACATCAGCAATTTGAACCTGCTGGTTTTTTTGTGGTTGTTTTAACTTTATTTATAGCAAAACAAATAAATGACATGGATGGTGAGGTTAATAAGCCTAAGAACCTTGGTATTATACTTCTTTATACAGTTGTACCGGTTGCATTGATTTTGAAACAGCCTAATATTGGTATGGCTATAATTTGTCTTTGTATTACGTTAGGCATGTTATTTATATCAGGAATAAACTTAAAAGTAGTTTACGGAGCAATCATATCAATTATCCCAGTATCTTTGATTATTTGGAAGGGCAATATGTTGAAACAATATCAAATGGCTAGAATTACCTCTTTATTTGATCAATCTAATTATCAACTTGCAAATTCTAAAGTTGGGATAGGCTCTGGAGGATTACTGGGTAAAGGTTTTTTAAAAGGAACACAGGTGGCTGGTCAATATGTACCAGAAAATAGCACGGATTTTATTTTTTCTGTAGTCGGGGAAGAATGGGGAATTATAGGGGCCATAATATTATTACTACTATATGCGTTTATATTGTATAGGATATTAAAAATTGGCAGACAATCTAAGGACTTTTTAGGACGGGCCATTTGTGTTGGTACCTTTGCAGGGTTAATGTTTTGGATTTTTTGGAATATTGGTATGACAATTGGTATAGTTCCTATTTCAGGAATTCCATTGCCGTTTATGAGTCATGGTAATAGTTTTATTATTTCAAATTATATAACCATTGCGTTGGTTTTGAATGTTGGAATGAGAAAAAAGAAAATAAATTTCTAAAAAATTCACTTTCCATATGGGAAGTGAGTTTTTTAATATAAAAAATCATATAAAAGGATTGGTGACATGTAATGAGTAATGTTTTAAAGGGTAAAGTGGTGTTAGTCACGGGTTCTTCAAGGGGAATAGGAAGGCATATAGCAGTAGAAATGGCTCGATCAGGAGCAATGGTTGCTATTAACTATATGTCGGATGAAGAAGGCTCAGAGGACACGCTAAGGCTTATAAATGATGTGGGGGGTTACTCAAAAAAATATAAGGCGGATGTGAGAAGTTTTTCAGAGGCAGATGGAATGATTGAAAATATAGTAAAAGATTTTGGCAAAATTGATATTTTGGTAAACAATGCGGGTGTATCAAGTATAGGTTTGTTCCTTGATACTACTGAAGATGATTACGATCACATATTTAATTCCAATTTCAAATCAGTGTACAATTGTACTCATGCAGCAATAAAATATATGCTGGAGAAAAAATGTGGGGTAATAATAAATATTTCTTCTATATGGGGCAATGTGGGCGCATCCTGTGAAGTTTTATACTCAGCCTCAAAAGGGGCAATTAATTCATTTACTAAGGCACTTGGAAAAGAGTTAGCACCATCTAATATAAGAGTAAATGGGATAGCACCAGGTGTAATTGATACAAAAATGAATGAATGCTTTAGTGAGGAAGAAACCAATGCGTTAAAAGAAGAAATACCCATGGAGCGATTTGGAACGGCCACAGAGGTTGGAAAACTTGCTGTATTCCTTGCTAGTGATGATTCAAGTTATATAACTTCAAAAATAATCACCATTGATGGTGGGCTATTATAGAATAATTTGCCATGAATATTAATTTATCAATATGTCAATATTTTTAATATAAACAGAGTTCTTGGTTTCAGGTGGAGTTTTTAGGCCGCAGGTCATCCATCTGAAACTTAGAAATCGTTATCCAGGGACGTAGCAACCGTTATCTCCCACTTAG